>ERZ773359.1528-NODE-1528-length-31716-cov-7.201415_pt1 | contig 31716 bp, 27 predicted proteins | sample MGYA00374955_ERZ773359 | MGnify/ENA primary metagenome ERZ773359 (study PRJEB29098, sample SAMN04486028) | biogas fermenter metagenome | study: EMG produced TPA metagenomics assembly of the Biogas fermentation microbial communities from Germany - Plant 4 DNA1...
ATGACGGCGACATTCCTGATAGACTCATGGGCTGAATATTTGATGATGGGCTTATTCACACTGATGCTTCTTTTAATAAGCGGAATTCCCTTAAAACAGTCAGTAAAAGGGGTCAAACCTTTATTATTCATTCTTATCATAACCGCAATATTGAATATATTCTTTACCAGCGGGACACCCATTTTTGCAATTGGACCCGTAAAAGTAACTTACGAGGGGATCTTTGCGGCAATAAAACTGTTTTTGAGGCTGTTAATGCTGGTTATAACAGCATCACTGGTTACAATTACTACAACCCCAATGACTATGACTGACGGAATAGAAAAGCTGTTAAAGCCTCTGGAGAGAATAGGCGTTCCTGCACATGAAATAGCAATGATGATGTCAATAGCCCTGAGATTTATACCCACGTTGCTTGACGAGACCAACCGCATAATGAAAGCTCAGGCATCACGAGGCGCAGATTTCGATACAGGCAGTATTTTTTCACGAATAAAAAGCTTTATTCCGGTCCTGGTCCCGTTGTTTGTAAGTGCCTTCAAGAGAGCCGACGAATTGGCCGAAGCAATGGAATCCAGATGTTACCGCGGAGGAAAGGGAAGAACAAGACTTAAGGAAATTCAATTTTCAAACCTGGATCTTTCAGCCAGTTTAGCAGGAATCGCCCTGCTGGGCATAATATTCAGCGGTCGTTTATTACCGTGAAACATAAACAGTTATAGCGTAATTGGTTCATTTTAAGTAAGTATTTAAGGTAAAAATTACGATAAAATAAATGAGAAGTATTATTCTATTAACGGAGGAGTTAATTTGAATACAGAGGTTAGAGCGGAAGTAATAAAAAATGAAAGCTTTGATCCCCATTTTATGGTAAGGGTTTCATATAACGACGGCAAATATAAATTCATTGAAGTGGTGCCGGTAGACAGGAAACCGCCCAAAGTAACAATAAATTACCCTGAAAATGTTAAAAAAATAATCGATAAAATTGATGTTAAAAAACTGGAGATAGAAATTATGAAAGCTATTGTCGAAAACTTATTAGGAAGCAACCGATGAATGATGAGGTCTTTTATTCCAGGTATTCTCCTTTTTTTTGAACGAAGAGTTTCAAATTATTGTCTACCGAGGCATAAAAGACCTGTTTATAGTCATTTATCCCGTACGCCTGTAAAGCGTTGTCCACCCATTCCCTTTTTATATGAAGCCGTTCAAGGGTTCTGCCAATAAGTTTTCCGTCAATAATGAGATCGTGGTCGAAAGACCCCGGCGGGGGATTCATATTGAGATCTTCCGGGGTTAAAGCCCTTTTGTTCGGTTTTAACAACACACTTAACTGGCCGTTGGTTTCAAGAATTCCGTACTCGACATCACTAACGCTCTGGATACTATTGAATCTTAACTGCTCCAGCAAGTCGTTGATGGTATACAGTTCCTTGCGCAAGTTTTTCTCCAGTATTTTACCATCCCGGATCAGAAGTGCCGGTTTTCCGCAAACAATTTCCCTTATCCGAACTCCTTTTATTGACAAAAAAGAAATCAAAAGCTGGCATACGACCAATACCGCAATAGGCACAACGGCATGATAGAGATCTTTATCCTCCTCGGACAGGGGGATTGCAGCAAGATCCGAAATCATGACCGCAATAGCGAATTCAAACGGCTGAATTTGGCCTATTTGACGTTTTCCCATAATACGCATGGTAATTACAACTACGATATAAATAAAAAAGGTTCTGATTATTAGCTGTATGACCATGACAATCCAGTCCCTCTGATACGATTAATGAAATCCGGCTAATATTTTGAACCTTTTATAACGATTTAATTCAATCAACCCATAAAGGAAGCTTTTAAGGCTTTTTTAAGAGTTCTGACAAAGGAGGACATTCCTCCCGAAGAAGCGAATAAAGCTTAAGATTGTGATATCTCCCACGGTTGAAGGTTGCTTTCCTCATGGTGCCTTCGTATGTAAACCCACACTTTTCGGCGACTCTTGCGCTTCCGATATTTTCTTCCATAACGTTCACCTGGATACGGTTAATAGGACGGATGGAAAACATGTAAGCGCAGAATAACAGCAGTGCCTCACTCATATAGCCCTTGCCTTCAAATCTTGAGTCAAAAAGCTCATAACCGACTTCATAGCCCGATTGGTATTCCAGGCCTTTGAAATAGAGGATCTCGCCCATGTATTCTTCCTGTGTGGAGAGTATTAACATACGCCCTTCGTCAATACTCCAGAACCCGGTTCGATTGTATTCATTAATAAATTCTTTGGCAGACGGGATATTGAGGTGCCAATACGGTCCCTTGGAATTAATATGGGTAATAAGCTCATAAACATGTTCTATCTCATGCGGATAAATAGTACGAAGGATTACATTTTTCCCGTATATCATATATACTGCCTTCCATTTATTATATAATAACTATAAACTTGACTATGCTTTATTATATCATATAATTTAATTAAATTAAGGCTGACCTGCCGTTGTTTTTCAAGGAGGTAATCATGTATTATATCGGAATAGACCTTGGGGGTACAAAGATCAAAGCGGGAATAGTGGACGAAGAGGGAAAAATCATCAAAAAAGACAGCATGCCTACCGGCAGAACAAGAAAAAGTGAAGAAATTGTTAATGACATATGCCTTCTTATTAAAAAACTGATGAGTGATGCAAATCTTTCTGCAAATGACATCTACAGCGTAGGAATAGGAAGTCCCGGTTCGCTGGACAGGGAACGGGGCATTATTATCGCCAATTTTAATTTGGGTTTCAGATATGTGGCTATGCGGGATGCAATACAGAAAGTTGTTCCGGTGCCGGTCTATATCGAGAATGATGCCAACTGTGCAGCTATTGCCGAAAGTATAGCCGGAGCAGCAAAAGGTATGGATTATGCCGTGCTTATTACCATTGGAACCGGTATAGGCGGAGGTATTATTATCAATAATAAGCTTTATATCGGGGCAAACGGCGCTGCTGCTGAATTAGGTCACATAGTCCTTAAACTGAACGGAGAAGCCTGTACCTGCGGAAGAAAAGGCTGCTGGGAGGCTTATTCATCTGCTACCGCTCTTATCAGGCAAACAAAAGCAGCGGCTGTTAAAGATCCGTCATCGAAGATTTTAGAGCTTGTAAACGGCGATTTGGATAAAATAGATGCAAAGACAGCGTTTGATGCCGCCAAAATGGGCGATGAAACCGCGATAAAGGTGATTGACGAATATATAGACATACTGGCCGATGGTCTTGCCAACATTGTGAACATATTCCAGCCTGATATTATTGCAATCGGGGGCGGCGTTTCAAAAGAAGGAGAAAACCTTCTGGCTCCGTTGAGGGAGAAGATGCAGGGGAGGACTTTCTTTATCGGCGATTTGAAAAATACCCAAATCGTTGCCGCCCAAATGGGAAATGACGCCGGCATTGTAGGAGCGGCACTTATCTCCAGGAGAATTTAAAATCTTGGTGTCATCCTGAGCGAAGCGCAGCGAAGTCGAAGGATCTCAAATGTCAGCTCAAACGATTTTTCCCTTCGATCAGAATGACAGTAGTAGTGAAGCTCAGAATGGTATGCAGAGCAGGATTTTTCACTATCGCACAGAAGCCGTTAAAGACGCAGGATGACTATAAACACACAAAAAAAGCGACAGTTGCTGGACAGAGGTTATCGGCATGAGAAAAATAAAACTGGTGATCGAATATGACGGTTCGGGTTACCATGGATGGCAGTACCAGAAAAATGCTCTTTCTGTACAGGAAGTCCTGTCAAAAGCCATAAAAAAGCTTACGGGAGAGGACATTATGCCTGAGGGAGCGGGAAGGACCGATGCAGGAGTACACGCCTGCGGCCAGGTAGCCAGCTTCTCCACCAATTCAACAATTCCCGCAGAAAAATTTACTCCGGCCCTGAATGCCTATCTTCCCGATAATGTATCAATAATTTCTTCTGAAGAAGCAGAGGCCGGTTTCCATGCGCGTTTTTCAGCCAAAGGGAAGCATTACAGATATGTAATCATCAACAGACCTCAAAAATCGGCGTTATTAGCCAATAAAGCATGGCATGTCCCGGAAAGGCTGGACTTTGAGGCTATGGTAAAATCCTCCGGCTATTTTATAGGGCATAATTGCTTCAAAGCATTCTGTGCTGCAGGCCATAACGTGAAAACATTTGACCGGACCGTTTTTTATTCTCAATGGCAAAAAAATGGGCAATTTTTGATATATGATATAAAGGGTGACGGTTTCCTTTACAATATGGTTAGAATAATGGTAGGGACCATGGTAGACATTGGGAAAGGACGTTTTGAACCGGAAATAATTGAAGAGGCCATAAAAAATCAGCAGCGCAATTCAATAGGCGTAACTGCCCCGCCTCAGGGTTTGTATTTAATGGAGGTTTTCTATTAATAAAGGGAGTATTTTATGCGTATCACAGGTAAACTTATAAAAGGAACGATAACATTATCAGAACAGGTTTATGAGATTGACGACAACGAAGGAACATACCAGGACAGACTGGAAAAAAGTCTTGTCGGGGTTTGCGGCTTATTAAAGATTGAGGTGCCCCTTTGGCTGTCAAAAAATACCCGGGAGTATGTCAGATACCGAAGGACCTCCTTTAATGCCGATCAATTTCTTAATCCGGTTTTATTTGAGAGATTTGAAATCAAGGTCGAATAAACATAAACGTAAAGAAATGAAAATGTTTTTTAAAAAAACCAATACTATTGGTTGACTTTGGTCAACCCATATGTTACAATTAAAAACTGCATTATTATATATACAGGTATTGTATTATGTACTTCCTTTGTTGTGCAACTATACTGTTATTTTGATAATATAATAGCACAATTGTATGAATGATACAATACATGTCAATAATCTTTAGGATTAAAATAATAGATCGGGAGAATGATACCTTGGAGCTTATACACGAGTCAATAACCTGACAAAATTGATTTTACCAGAATGGATTCGTTTCCCCATCTATATTTTTATGTCTTTTACACCAAAATATGCGGTTCATACGAGGTGATTATTAATGGCCCATGAAGTTCAATTTGGCAGAACAAAAAGAATGAGTTTTGCCCGTATCAAGGAAGTCCTTGATATGCCAAACCTTATTGAGATTCAAAAGAACTCATACCAGCAGTTTCTTAAAGAGGGCTTGAGAGAGGTATTAAGAGATGTATCTCCTATTACTGATTACACCGGTAATCTGATAATGGAATTCATCGACTACACTCTGGAAACCGACAATATAAAGTATTCGGTTGAAGAGTGCAAAGAAAGGGACACAACCTATTCGGCGCCTTTAAAGGTTAAGGTCCGCCTTATCAATAAGGAGACCGGCGAGGTTAAAGAGCAGGAAATCTTTATGGGAGATTTTCCGCAGATGACTGAAACAGGTACCTTTGTTATAAACGGTGCAGAGCGTGTTATAGTAAGCCAGCTGGTCCGTTCCCCTGGTGTATATTATGCCAGAGAGAAGGATAAGCACGGAAACAATCTTTTTTCAAATACCGTAATTCCCTACAGGGGAGCATGGCTTGAGTATGAAACGGATTCTTCGGAAGTTATTTATGTAAGGATCGACAGAACAAGAAAACTGCCTATTACTCAATTTTTGCGTGCATTGGGATATGGGACCGATGCCGAGTTGATCGATCTGTTGGGTGAAGAGCCCAAGTTACTGGCTACTATTACCAAAGACGGAACCAAGACCAGAGAAGAAGGTCTGTTCGAAGTATACAAACGCTTACGTCCCGGAGAACCACCAACCGAAGAAAGCGCCTCTACTTTATTAAACAATCTGTTCTTTGATCCCAGACGGTATGATCTGTCTAATGTAGGGCGTTATAAGTTTAATAAGAAGTTGGCGTTGGCAAATCGTATCCGTAATCAGTTCGCTGCTGAGGATATTAAGGATATAAAAAGCAACAGGATCCTGGTAAAGGCCGGTGAGGAAATAAATGAGGAAATGGCATGGAAAATCCAGAATTCCGGCATAAATACCGTTAATGTTATTGTAGATGGCAAAATTGTAAAAGTTATAGGTAATATGACCGTTGATATCAAGGACTATATCCCGTTTGATCCGGCATTGGCCGGAATAAATGAGAAGGTCCGATATGACGTACTTATGACTATCCTGGAAGAAAACAAAGATGCCGATCAAAACCGGCTTATTGCGGTTCTTAAGGATAATCACGATGCTTTGATGCCTAAAAACATTACTAAGGAAGATATAGTCGCAACTGTCAGTTATATTCTGAATCTTGACCACGGAATAGGAAATATTGACGATATTGACCATTTAGGCAACCGTCGTCTGCGTTCTGTCGGCGAGCTTCTTCAAAACCAGTTCCGTATAGGGCTTGCCCGTATGGAAAGAGTTGTCAGGGAGCGAATGACCATCCAGGATATCGATGCGGTCACTCCCCAGGCTCTTATTAATATACGTCCTGTAGCGGCTGCTATTAAAGAATTTTTCGGATCCAGCCAGTTATCACAGTTCATGGACCAGACGAATCCACTGGCAGAACTGACCCATAAACGTCGTCTAAGCGCGTTGGGACCCGGCGGCCTTTCCCGTGACAGGGCAAGCTTTGAGGTTCGCGACGTTCACCATTCTCACTACGGGCGTATGTGCCCCATAGAGACTCCTGAAGGCCCCAATATCGGCCTGATAGGTTCTTTAAGCACATATGCGCGTGTAAATGAATACGGGTTCATCGAAGCGCCTTACCGCAAGGTAATAAACGGACGTGTAACCGACATAACCGAATATATGACCGCTGATCTCGAGGATATCTATATGGTGGCTGAGGCAAACGAGCCGCTGGATGAGAACGGATACTTTATCAGCAAGCGTGTAGGCTGCCGTTACCAGGATCAGATCCTGGAAGTTGACAAAGAGAAGATAGACTACATGGATGTTTCTCCGAAACAGTTGGTTTCAGTCGCCACGGCAATGATTCCATTCCTTGAAAATGACGACGCCAACCGTGCGCTGATGGGTTCTAACATGCAGCGTCAGGCAGTGCCGCTTATAAAGCCCGAGGCTCCCATAGTAGGTACGGGCATAGAATACCGCGCGGCTAAAGACTCCGGTGTATGTGTAGTTGCGAAAAATGACGGTATTGTTGAGAAAGTTACAGCCAGTGAAATCGTAGTCAAAACAAACAGCGGACAGAAAGATTATTATAAATTGTTGAAATATAAGCGTTCCAACCAGGGAACCTGTATCAACCAGAGACCTATAGTCAGAAAAGGAGACAAGGTACAGGCCGGTGATATCATTGCCGATGGTCCGTCTACAGACAACGGCGAAATAGCTCTTGGAAAGAACGTTCTTGTAGGATTCATGACCTGGGAAGGTTATAACTATGAGGACGCTATCCTGATTTCTGAAGAACTTGTACGTGATGATGTCTATACTTCAATCCATATTGAGGAATACGAATCGGAAGCCCGTGACACAAAACTGGGGCCTGAGGAAATCACCCGTGATATACCTAATGTCGGTGAAGATTCCCTGAAGGATCTGGATGAACGCGGAATCATCAGGATAGGAGCGGAGGTCCGTTCCGGAGATATCCTGGTAGGTAAGGTCACACCTAAGGGAGAAACCGAGCTTACTGCCGAAGAAAGACTGCTGAGAGCCATATTCGGTGAAAAAGCCCGTGAAGTGCGTGATACTTCCTTAAGGGTTCCTCATGGCGAATCTGGTATTGTTGTGGATGTCAAGGTATTTACCAGGGAAAACGGCGATGAGCTGCCTCCCGGTGTAAATATGCTTGTGCGTGTTTATATTGCTCAAAAGAGAAAGATTTCTGTGGGAGACAAAATGGCAGGTCGTCACGGAAATAAAGGCGTTATTTCCAGGATTCTGCCGATAGAGGACATGCCTTTCCTGCCTGACGGCACACCTTTGCAGATAGTGTTGAATCCTCTGGGTGTTCCTTCCCGTATGAATATCGGTCAGGTGCTGGAAGTGCATTTGGGCTATGCCGCCAAGGTTCTTGGCTGGAAGATCGCATCCCCCGTCTTCGACGGAGCAAGAGAAGAGGATATTTTTGAAACCCTTGAAAAGGCCGGACTCCCAAGAGACGGCAAGACTGTTCTGTATGACGGCAGAACCGGAGAACCTTTCGATAATCGTGTAACAGTAGGTTATATGTATTATCTCAAACTGGCTCATCTGGTTGATGATAAGATCCATGCCCGTTCAACCGGTCCGTACTCACTGGTAACCCAGCAGCCCTTGGGCGGAAAAGCCCAGTTCGGCGGACAACGTTTCGGTGAGATGGAAGTTTGGGCTTTGGCCGCGTATGGTGCAGCTTATTCCCTCCAGGAAGTTCTTACTGTTAAATCCGACGATGTCGTTGGACGTGTCAAAACCTATGAAGCGATAGTAAAGGGCGAAAATGTCCCTGAACCCGGAATTCCGGAATCCTTCAAGGTCCTTATGAAGGAGCTTCAGAGTCTTGCCCTGGATGTCAAGGTGTTCAGCGACAGGCGTGAAGAAATTGAAATCAAAGAATCGGTTGATGATGATCTGGATGAACTTGACGTCAATATCGAAGGGCGTGAAGATGAAACCATGTCCTATATTGACCTGGAGGATGAGGAAGCACAGAATATCATTGACGATGAGTTTGAACTTGATTCGATGGATCTCGGCGATCTGCCGGAAGATGCGGAACTTGACGAGGACAGTGTAGGTCAAATCCTCGGTCTGGATGACGATGATGAGATTATTGACGATGATGAAATATAGGAGGTAGACGGGCGATGTTTGAATTAAACAATTTTGATGCTATAAAAATAGGTCTTGCCTCCCCGGAAAAAATCCGTGAATGGTCAAGAGGAGAGGTTAAGAAGCCTGAAACCATTAACTACAGGACTTTGAAACCCGAGCGTGACGGTTTATTCTGTGAAAGGATCTTTGGTCCCACCAGAGACTGGGAGTGTCATTGCGGTAAGTATAAGCGTGTCAGATATAAGGGAATAATCTGCGACAGATGCGGTGTGGAAGTTACCCGTTCAAAAGTGCGTCGTGAGCGAATGGGTCATATTGAACTGGCCGCTCCTGTTTCTCATATATGGTATTTCAAAGGCATACCAAGCCGCATGGGCCTTCTTTTGGACATGTCTCCAAGGGCCCTTGAAAAGGTGCTTTATTTTGCCGCGTACGTTGTTATCGATCCCGGAAGCACCCCTCTTGCGCATAAACAGGTATTGAACGAGAAAGAATATCGCGAAAGTATTGAAAAGTTCGGAAGCAATTTCAGGGCCGGCATGGGCGCTGAAGCAATAAAAGAGATCCTGCAGAATATGGATCTTGATGCTACTGCAGCCGAGCTCAGGGAGGAGATCGAGAACTCCAACGGACAAAAGAAAATTCGTGCCATTAAACGCCTTGAAGTGGTAGAAGCTTTCAGGCAGTCGGGTAATAAACCTGAATGGATGATCCTGGATGTAATTCCGGTTATACCGCCCGAACTTCGTCCCATGGTCCAGCTGGACGGCGGACGTTTTGCAACATCTGACTTGAATGACCTTTACAGAAGAGTCATAAATCGCAACAACCGTCTAAAGAGATTGTTGGATTTAGGAGCTCCTGAAATAATTGTCAGGAACGAAAAGCGTATGCTGCAGGAAGCTGTGGACGCCCTAATTGATAACGGCCGCCGCGGCCGTCCCGTAACAGGTCCCGGCAACCGCCCGTTGAAATCGCTTTCGGACATGTTGAAAGGAAAACAGGGCCGTTTCCGTCAGAATCTTTTAGGAAAGCGTGTTGACTATTCAGGACGTTCGGTTATCGTGGTGGGTCCTGAACTTAAAATATACCAGTGTGGTCTTCCGAAAGAGATGGCATTGGAGCTTTTCAAGCCTTTCGTTATGAAGAGGCTTGTTGAAGGCGGACTTGCCCATAATATAAAGAGCGCCAAGCGCATGGTTGAACGTGTGAAACCCGAAGTATGGGACGTTTTGGAAGAGGTTATAAAAGGCCATCCCGTACTTTTGAACCGTGCCCCTACTCTGCACAGACTCGGCATCCAGGCATTTGAGCCTGTATTGGTAGAAGGTCGTGCCATTAAACTCCATCCTCTTGTTTGTACAGCTTACAATGCTGACTTCGACGGAGATCAAATGGCAGTTCACGTGCCTTTGTCAGCCGAAGCCCAGGCTGAAGCCCGTATCCTGATGCTTTCAGCCAACAATCTGCTGAAGCCGCAGGATGGCAAGCCTGTTACCGTTCCTACCCAGGATATGGTATTGGGAAGTTACTACCTTACCATTGAAAAGAAGGCTGAATATGACGAGAACGGAAACGTTACCAACGGCGTCATAGGCGAAGGTAAGGCTTTCAGCAGTCCGGAGGAAGCCATAATGGCCTATCAGAATAATGCACTCAGCCTGCATGCCAAGATTAAGGTCAAAGTAAAAAGAGAAGTTGACGGTGTTCTGAAAAGCAAGATCGTTGAAACAACCGTAGGCAAAATAATATTTAACGAAGCTATTCCTCAGAACCTGGGATTCGTTGACAGAACAAATCCGGAAACCATGTTTGATTTCGAAATAGACTTCCTGGTCGGCAAGAAGGAACTGGGTAAGATTATTGAGCGCTGCATCCGTGTAAACGGTACTCATAAGACAGCCGAGGTTCTCGATAAAATCAAAACTCTCGGATTCAAGTACTCGACAAAGGGTGCCGTAACCATCGGTATTACCGATATGACCATACCCGAAGTCAAACAGAAGTATTTGGACGAGACCGACAGAAAAGTCGATGAAATCGAAAGACATTATAAAAATGGTCTGTATAATAAGGAAGAACGGAAGAGAGCCATTATATCGGCATGGAACAAAACCACTGAGGATATCAAGAATGCCCTCATTGCTTCACTGGACCGTTTCAATCCTGTTTACATGATGTCCCAGTCGGGTGCCCGCGGTAATATCAACCAGATCAGGCAATTGGGAGGTATGCGCGGACTTATGGCAGATACCTCCGGTGAGACAATCGAGATACCCATCAGATCGAACTTCCGTGAAGGTCTCAACGTTCTGGAATACTTCATATCAACCCACGGAGCCAGAAAAGGTCTGGCCGATACGGCTCTGCGTACCGCCGACTCGGGATACCTTACACGCCGTCTGGTTGACGTAGCCCAGGAGGTTATTGTTCGTGAGGAGGATTGTGGTACCGATGACGGTATTGAGATTGCTCCTATCGTAATCAGCGGAAAAACAATAGAAGGTTTGACCGAGCGTATGACCGGGCGTTATTCGGCTGATGATATCAAGGATCCGAATACCGGAGAGATTATTATTGAAAAAGATCAGCTTATAACCGAAGATATTGCTGAAAGGATCGAGAAAGCCGGATATAAGAAAATCAGGATCCGTTCGGTATTAACCTGCCGTTCCAAAATTGGCGTTTGCGCCAAATGCTATGGCATTAACCTGGCAAATGGTGAGAAATGCAATGCGGGTGAGGCAGTGGGCTTTATTGCCGCCCAGTCAATAGGCGAGCCGGGAACTCAGCTTACCATGCGTACTTTCCATACAGGAGGCGTTGCCGGTGATGACATCACACAAGGTCTGCCTCGTGTTGAGGAGCTTTTTGAGGCACGTAAGCCCAAAGGATTGGCAATAGTGTCCGAAATAGCAGGTATAGTTCATATTAAGGAATCCAAGAAGAAGAGGGAAATCGAGGTTGTCAACAATGAAACAGGTGAAGTCAAGACATACCTTATCCCCTATGGCTCTTCGATCAAGGTTATGGACGGAGATATAATAGAAGCCGGTGACGAGCTTACCGAAGGTTCGGTCAATCCTCACGATATCTTGAAGATCAAAGGGGTCCAGGCCGTGCAGAGATACCTGCTGCAGGAAGTTCAGAAGGTTTACAGGCTCCAGGGTGTTGATATAAACGATAAGCATATTGAAGTTATTGTCCGTCAGATGCTCCGCAAGGTAAAGATTGACGATTCCGGCGATACCGATATGCTGCCGGGCAGCCTTGTTGATATGTTTGAATATGAAGAGAAAAACAAACAGGCTGAAGAAAAAGGCCTGAGGCCCGCAACAGGCAAGCGTGCGCTCCTGGGTATCACCAAGGCGTCTCTTGCAACTGAGTCCTTCTTGTCGGCCGCATCATTCCAGGAGACTACCAGGGTTCTGACAGAAGCCGCTATTAAAGGCAAGATAGATCCATTGATCGGCCTGAAGGAGAATATTATTATAGGCAAGCTTATTCCGGCAGGTACAGGTCTTGCAAAATACCGGGATATTGAAGTGGACATTAATGATGAAGCCTCGTCATTCTAAGCAGAACAATTAAACCGGAAAATAGAAAAGACGGTTCTGTGTTCTGAATACAATGGAACACAGGACCGTCTTTTTATTCAATATCGTACATATAAATCCACCGACAGCCAGATTCGTGTTTGTCAGGCAAATCTTTGACACATTATGTGCAACTTAATTGGGCTTTTACCCCCGAAATGTCCCTGCATATTTCACTGATTTGGTATAAATTTCACAGCCGCTGTTTTGACACAAATAGCTCAAATACACTATAATCGTATATATAACAGAAACGGAGTAAAAAATATGGCACATCATGAAAAGTTCAACTTCTCTTCCCTGGAAGAACTTAAAGCAAAAATCAATGAACTGGGCGTTGATATACGATTATCCGATGATTTTTCAGTTTTCAGACGCCCTGTAAGAATTGGCAGCCGCATGTCTCCTAACGCATTTGCCGTACTTCCAATGGAAGGATGCGACAGTAATCGCGACGGTTCACCAGGCGAGCTGGCCAAAAGACGTTATCACAGATTTGCTGCCGGCGGCTTCGGGTTCATTTGGTGGGAGTCATGTGCAATTGTTGAGGAAGGACGTGCCAACGAGTTGCAGATGTGGCTTACCAAAGACAACGTAAAGGAATTTGCCTCTATGTTGGCCGATACCAGAAAGACGGCAAGGGAAAAATACGGGCACACCACGGTCGATATACTTCAGCTTACTCATTCGGGCCGATATTCCCGTCCCGTCGGTCATAAACCGGCTCCAATTATCCCTCAGCATGATCCTTTGCTTGATCCCCGGGTAGGGTTAAAAGGAGATGAGCGAGTAGCTTCCGACGAATACATAGACAGTCTTGTTCAGCGCTATGTTGACTCAGCTGTGCTGGCTAAAGAGGCCGGTTTTGACGGAGTTGACATAAAAGCCTGTCACGGATATTTTATGAGTGAACTCCTTGCAAGCCATAGAAGAGAAGGACGTTACGGCGGCAGTTTTGAGAACCGTACGCGGCTATTGCGGGACACGATAACAGCAGTTCGTAAGGCTGTCGGTGATGACTTCATAATAGCATGTCGTTTTAATGTCTTTGATGCTCATCCATACCCGTATGGATTCGGTGTCGATAAGGAAGACTTTATGAAATTTGATCCTGAAGAGGCTGTGAAACTGGTCCGGATGCTGTGTGATCTCGGCGTTAATCTGTTGTCAAGTTCGGGCGGCAATCCGCATTATATATACCCGCAGGTAACTCGTCCTTTTGATACACCCAGTCTTGGCATTCCAACGCCGGATGAACATCCTCTCGAGAGTATTGCGCGGTTGTTCGATTTTACCCGTCTGATACAGAAAGAAGCCGGCGACATACCCGTAATTGGTACCGGTTACAGCTGGCTCAGGCAATATATTCCATATGCGGGCGCCGCCAATATCTCTGACGGTTCCTGCAGTTTAGTCGGTCTTGGACGTTCATGTTTAGCGTATCCCGATGCTCCATACGACATTATGAATAAAGGAATGATGGATCGTAAAAAATGTTGTATTACCTGCAGCAAATGTATCCAGATGATGCGCGACCACACCAGCAGCGGATGTGTTATTCGGGACAGCAAGATATATATGCTCATATATAAACAAGCACGGGCTGAGGCGGAAGAAAGAGCAAATACAGAGAAAAAATAAAATTTAGATCGATGTTATCAATCCAGGCACTTTATTGCCTGATGCTGCATTGTCATGTATGCGATATTTGCAGTATCGGGCTTTTTTGCTGATTAATTGTCATGCGCGGGTTTGCAAAGAATGCCGCAGCATTTCTGCTAACAACGTTTTTTGCAGTCTTGTTTGTTGTATAATATTTTAGTAAAATAAACCTAATTTTAGTTTGAGAAAAACATGAGGTGGAGTTATGGATTATGCAAAAGAGTCATTGAGGCTGCACAAAGAATGGAAAGGGAAAATTGAGGTTATCGCGACCGTTCCCGTAGACAACAAAGAAAATTTATCCCTTGCATATACCCCAGGCGTAGCGCAGCCGTGTCTTGAAATTCAAAAGGATATCAATAAAAGCTATGAACTGACAAGACGTCATAATTTATGCCTTGTAGTTACCGATGGCTCCGCTGTGCTGGGGCTGGGCGATATCGGCCCTGAGGCCGGTATGCCGGTGATGGAGGGCAAATGCGTATTATTCAAGAAGTTCGGTAATGTAGATGCGTTTCCCATGTGCATTAAATCAAAAGATGTGGATGAAATCGTCAATACAATATATTTGATAAGCGGTAGCTTTGGCGGAGTTAATCTGGAAGATATCGCAGCTCCCAGGTGTTTTGAGATAGAAAGAAAACTTAAGGAGAAATGCGATATTCCGATTTTCCACGACGATCAGCACGGAACTGCCGTGGTTACTCTGGCGGGGCTTATTAATGCCCTGAAAATTGTCAATAAGAAAAAAGAAGATGTAAAAATAGTAATTAACGGTGCCGGCGCGGCAGCCATTTCCATTACAAAGCTTCTCTTAAGCGACGGGTTTAAGGATATTACCCTGTGTGACAGGAACGGTTCAATATATGAAGGCCGTAAAGAAGGTATGAACCCTATAAAAGAAGAGATTTCGCTTATCACAAATAAGGAAAGAAAAGCCGGCTCACTTGCCGAAATGATGGCAGGCGCTGATGTGTTTATTGGCGTGTCGGCTCCAAAGGTTGTAACAGGCGACATGGTAAAGGCCATGGCAAAAGACGCAATTATATTTGCCTGTTCAAATCCCACTCCTGAAATTTTCCCGGAAGAAGCAAAAGCGGCAGGAGCCAGGATTGTTGCAACCGGAAGGAGCGACTACCCCAACCAGATTAATAATGTACTGGCATTTCCGGGGATTTTCCGGGGCGCTTTTGATGTGAGGGCAAGAGATATAAACGATGAAATGAAAATAGCCGCGGCATACGCCCTGGCCGGTCTTATCAGCGATGAGGAGCTGAGTCCGGACTACATTATTCCCGTGGCGTTTGATCCCAGAGTAGGGAAGGCGGTTGCCGAATCAGTGGCAGAAGCCGCCAGAAAATCAGGCGTAGCAAGAATATAAAAATAATCGCTTAAATAACGGGGCTGTCTCAAAACAATGAACATGTCATTCAAAGTCCTTGTAATGGCTGAAGAATCATTTGAATCAGACTGTTAAGCATAGTCTGCAGTAAGTTTCTTCGATCTGGATGACGGCTTGTTTTGCGGCAGCCTCTTTTTCACGCTGTATGTTCCTTTCGGCGAACAAACCTGGAGCATGCCTTTTTTATTCTGCCGTCGCATTTTCTGACCGAAAACATCTCGCAGACGCCATATGTGTTTATTTGCTCATGAGGATGAAAAATGAAGAATTCACAATCGCAGCAACGATAAAAATCAAGTTTTTTAAAATCATCCAGTATAAAATACTGGTGGGAAGAACAGCAGTAGTCCTCGGAAACTATCCCCTTTTCACGGCAGAGGATATCATTGGTAATGCCTATGTGTTTACCCTTGATACAGTTTTTGCAGGATTTCTTTTCGGGCTTGGCAATTGCGGAAGGTTTAACCTTTTCCTTTAAATCCAGGAGTACCGTTTTCATTTGTAGAATAACCACCCTTATACAGTTTCTTCCTTGATTATAACATATTACCCAATTATAGCCTTTATAGCCTTAAAATTGAAGTGTGTATTGTTTTTGCCTGATTTTCATGTATAATTAATAAAAAGTTATTGAGGTGTAAGAGATGACAAAAATATACCGTATCAGATATATTCCTGCCGAGAAAATTGATTTATCATCGGATAAAATATTGTATCGCGACGAAAAACATCTCATTACCAAGTGGATTCCAATTAAACCCAGGGATGATATAACCAGCGGCATCTCATGCGTTTTTCTGGATAAGGGTTGGAAAATAAGCGCCTTTTTAGGACAGGACGATCAAATTCTGTATTGGTATTGCGATATCGTTAATGTCCGTTTTGACGAAGATGCCGATACTTATTATTTATATGATTTGCTTACCGATATTAAAATAATGCCGGACGGAAGGGTCAAAATAATTGACCTGGATGAACTGGCGGCGGCATTTGAGAAAAAGCTTATAACCAACCGGCAGTTAATCATGTCCCTCAGGCAAAGCAGCAGTCTCCTTGATTTAATATATACCTGCAGTTTTCCGGAATATATAAGGGAAATAATATCGAATTATACAGGCATTGATGTGTAATAAATGCCGTTTATTTTATGGATGGAATACCTGAACAGACAATTTTGCTATTGATGTGTAAATTCGGAGTAAAAGCTTAAAACAATTGATATAAAATGGTACAATAGTGAAAAAGAATTAAAATGCTTATACTTAAAAAAAGCCGGGAGCTGAGCTATGGACAAGGAATCCTTTATGAATGCAGTTTCATACAACGAAAAAGGGCTGGTCCCCGTGATTACCCAGGACCAACATACAGGAGAGGTACTGATGCTGGCCTGGATGAATGAGGAAGCTTTAAGGCAGACACTCGAAAAGAAAAAGATGGTTTATTACAGCAGAAGTCGTAAGACACTATGGATGAAAGGAGAAACATCAGGCCATTTTCAGAATTTGGTTTCCATTTCCATAGACTGTGACGGGGATACTCTCCTGGCCAGGGTTGTTCAGGAAGGAGCCGCATGCCATACCGGAAACAGGACCTGCTTTTTCAGAAGCCTTGAATAACAGATTACTGGTTGGTTAAAAAAAGACGGCCGTCTCTGCAATTATAACGAAGAATTGTATATGAATTAAATTATGGTATCCCCTGTTCAAATGAAGCTTCAAATATGGTAATTTGGTTTTATGCATAACATAAAACGTTGATGTAATTCTGCCTGAATTTAGAATGATACAATGGAAAGGGATTTGTTATGAGTGAGAAATTCAATATTTTGGACGAAATTTTCGGTGTTGTTGCTGACAGAAAGGTTAATCCCAAAGAGGGATCCTATACGAATTACCTGTTTGACAAAGGTATAGATAAAATCTGCAAAAAAATAGGAGAAGAAGCCTCTGAGGTAATAATCGCGGCCAAGAACGGTTCCCCGGAGGAGATCCGGTACGAGATAGCCGATCTTTTGTATCACCTTACGGTTCTTTTGGTAGATCAGGGCCTTGAATGGAATGATGTCATGGAAGAGCTTAAAAAAAGAAGGTAAAATTAAAAACACATGTATCGATCAGCCGAAAGATTTAAGTCTTTCGGCTGATTTGCGTTTGTGGGGAATGAAATAATAACAGATGAAATAAAATTTTATTCAATAAATATTTACTATTGTATTAATTTCAACAAAATGTTACAATAATTAACAGCAATCAAATTGCAGCTTAATATCGGTAATAGAGTTTTCACCCATCTGCAATATAACGGGTCTACCTTATTATCCGTGCAGGATATCGGTCGTCTCGGTTTAGAAGATATCCCGCAGGGAATCTTTAGATTCATTGACAGGTGAGGTCTTTATAATGATAAAAGGTGAAATAATTGCAGACAAATACAGAATTATTGACTTTTTGGGCGAAGGGGGCACTTCGGCTGTATACCTGGCAGAAAACATAGTATTGAGTAATCTCTGGGCAATCAAGGTTTTATCTAAAAACAGTCCCCGAATTTCGACGGATTTGGAGGAAATAGGCATACTGAAAGACCTCAGCCATCCTATGCTGCCGAGGATTGCCGATTTAACAGAGGATTCGGATAATTACTACATAGTAATAGACTACTTTCCCGGTTCAAATTTACTGAGGGTTTTGGAATGCCAGGGGAAAATACATGAAAGAACGCTTCTTAAATGGACGAAAGATCTGCTGGATGTATTGAAATACCTTCACAGCAGGACTCCTCCCATAATATACGGAGATTTAAAACCCGCAAATCTGATAGTGGATGACATAGGCCAATTAAGGCTTGTGGACTTTGGCACCGCCAGGTATTATACCAATGAAAAAACTGAAGATACAGTCTACATAGGGACTCAAGGGTATGCGGCCCCCGAGCAGTATGGGATAGGACAGACTGACGAGAGAACCGACCTGTACAGTTTGGGCATGACCATTATTCACCTTGCAACAGGAATTCATCCTGTGAAACTGGGACCTGACAAAATAAAAGATGCACTTAAGAAAGCGGGTATTACACAAAGATATATAAATTTTATTCTGAAACTTGTTCAAACCGACCCCTGTAAAAGGTTTCAAACCTGTGAAGAAGCGATTGAAGAACTTGGCAGGATAATAAATCACGAAAGACTGTTTTTTTACAAAAAAGCAGAAAAAAGCTTTAAAAGAGTTATGGCAATTGCCTCTTTGCTGCCGGCCAGCGGGGTAACGTCCCTGTGCCTTGCCATAGGAAAATATTTATCTGATAACAAGGTCAATTCCGTATTGGTTGAACTCAATTCCAGCGGGGATTTTGACAGGATGAGAGAGTACCTGGATGAGCTGGGAGAGGTTAAGATTCAAAGCGAAAACCGGTTTGAAGCAAATAAACTTATTTTCTATCCTCATGCGTCTGACTTCGGAGAGATATCCCGAAAAGGTATCGATGCGATAATCCTTGATCTGGGGCAATTGAATACCGAAAGGAAAATCAGTCAGTTTAATCATGCTGATATCAGGATTATTGTGTGTCCATACGCACCCTGGAAATATAAGCTTTTTTCGGAATGCCATAAAAAAATTCAATCTCCGGCAAAAGATGAGTGGATATACGCGGCAAATACTTCTCAAAATTATGAACACCAAAAATTAAGAAAACTTTTGGGCTCCAACAGGCTGGTACTTTATTCATCTGTCAGTAATCCTTTTTATCTGAGTACGGAAGATCATAAGCGCATGGGTTCTGTGCTTAATGAAATATGCAGATTAGCAGGGCAATTATGAGGTAAGGAGGTAAAAAGGTGATTTTAAGGCCACAGCGTTACAGGATTCTACTGGGTTTTCTTGCAGGTCTTTCATTTTCACTGGTAATTTTGGCAGCAGGCTATTTATACTATCGTAACAACACATACCAAATGACCGAACAGGAAAAGCAACAAATCAGGCAAACGGCAGTGGAAGAGTACAGGCAGAATAATCCTACAAGCCTGGTATATAAAATCACGACAGATAAAAAATCCGGAGACATTCTACAGGATAAAGATATTGCTCCGGCTGAGATAAATGCAGATCTTAAACCGGCAGATGCCGTATCCGACCCTTCCCTGGCTGTCGGGAAGGTAATAAGATGCGATATTATGTCCAATACGGTAATAACCGAATCTCTTTTATACGGGAAACAGGATTATCCCCATGACATGAGACTTATGGAATACTCGGTTTTAAACCTGCCGCAAAAACTACAGAAGAATGAATTCATAGATATCAGGATCATGTTTCCAAACGGGCTGGATTATATTGTCCTTTCCAAGAAGCAGGTCACCGATTTAGAAAGATCGGAAAATGACCAAAAAAGCATAATATGGTTTCATGCCGGCGAAGAAGAGATACTGAGAATGGCCAGTGCCATTGTTGACGCAAGCATTGTGGAGGGAACAGTACTTTATGCGGTGCCGTATGTAGCGCCGGATATCCAAAATCAGGCGGCTATAACATATCCGGTGAATTTAAAGGTACAAAAACTGATACTGGAAGATCCCAATATCGTCAATAAAGCCGTAACAGAGTTGGAGGCACGTAATCGCGAATTGTTTGAAAAAAGAATGAATGAAGATTACCAGTATTCAGGGAGAAACAAAGTGTTCAATGAGAATAATGATGCAATACTCCATGATGTTTCCGGGAGCAAAGCCTATGAATCGGGAACGGAGACGAGTGTGGAAGATAATCTTTAGGAGGGCTTTGAATGAATGTAGTGTTTCTTGGGGAGAGTACCGAGGAAAAGCGATTTTTAATATTATGCCTTGCTAAAATCGCGTCATGCCACGAAAAAATAACCGTGTTGTCAAAGAAGGCATATTCATTTGATGAGGTTGCCGATAGTTATGAATACTGCGGGATTGATTTTGTGCTGCTTAAAGACGGAGAAAACCCTCTGTCAAAAGTTTCAGAAAATTCCGGGAATTTTGTTGATGCGGAGGAATATATGGATATTCCGGAAGGTTATAAGGTAATAGCGATAAGCGAAACAACCAGGGGCAAACTTGAAAGCTGTATAAAATTAGCCGAGGAATACACCTGGCCTAATCCGTCATTAAGCATTTATATTATCTATCTTAATATTATGGAGTACTGCAAAATAGGAAGCCATTTTTTGAACAGTTACTGGGAGCATAGTTTGCCATGCTTCACCAGGATTGCCGGTACCGATGAAATATACTTTGAGGAAAAAAACCGTATTGTGATGATAGAAAGTCAGTATTCAAACAAATTACCTGTAAGGAATCTGTCATTACCCATCAGAAACTCGCTCAGAAAAACAATCCAGTATATTTTTTCCCTGGATGCAAAAACAGCTAAAAAAGTGTTAAGAAGAGCTGAAAGGATGAAATAGAATGCAGGTTTCCTTCTGGTCAAACATGCACGGACAGGGAGCAACAAGCACTACCACGGCAGCAGTGGCTTCTGTCATAGCACAAAATACAGCTTTAAAAACATTGATTGCACATAACCAAACAGAAAGAAGCGCTATAGAAGGTTATTTGTTTAAAAAGCCAAAACAGGATGTCGGTTTCAGGAACCTGAATAACCAGGGAATCGATGCACTGTTAAGACTTGTTAAAAACGGAAGACTTAAGTCGGAAATGATTGCGGATTATACATACTCGGTCCTGAAAAATCACAGGATGGATTTGCTTTTGGGGTCTGAGAAAAAGCAAAAAATGCCGCGGGAGGACCAGGAGCTTTTTTTAAGCATACTCGGCTTAGCGAAAGAATTCTATGACCTCATAATACTGGATGTTCACAGCGGTATCAAAGAAAACAACAGTTTAAACATTCTTAAAAGTTCGGACATTATTGTGTTTTGCGTAAATCAGAACAGTTTATTGCTGGATGATCTGGCCGCCCTTTTTAATGAATATGAGTTTTTAAGGCAAAAGCAGGCCGCATTTGTTTTAGCGCGATATGAAAAGCACAGCGGTATAACGGGCGCCAACATTGCAAGAAGATTCGGCATAAAGAAAAATTATGTTTTTAAGATTCCCAGCAGTTCGCATTTACTGGATGCATTAAACACCGGAAGAGTATATGAATATGTCGCTTTTAACAGGAACGCAAAACGAGGCGAAGAAAAAGAAGTGTTAAGCTCTTTGAACCGGCTTTGTGAGTACATTGTTGAGGGGTGCGATAAAAGTTGCCGCTTATCATGAACCTGATATTAATCATTTTAATACTGCTTGGTTTAGGTATATCCCTGTACTTTTTCTTTGTTTCAAGAAAGTACAATATGGAGACAGTTGAAAATGAAGATCCCCAGAAGTACACGATCCCGGGACTTATCGAATATGTCAGGGATTGCATTAACGAGATAACAAGAACTAATTTATTTGAGCTTGGCCTCAGTGAGATGGAGTTTAAAAAGCAAGCCAATAAAAGGGCGGAACTTAAGAAAGCGCTAAAAGTATGTATGCACGGTTCCATTGTGGATAAACAGTTTGTCAAGGCTTTTATCTACGATATTCTTCATGCCTGTATACCTGATGAAAAAATCAATTCAATCATTCCTTTCAATAACCCATACCTTCTGTCAACAAAGTATAAGTTTGCAATTCTGCTTCACATGATGAAGAAGAAACATGGAGCCGATGCGCTTTCGTATCTGATCGATACGTTTGAGCTGGATAAACTGAAGAAAAACGAGGATGAAGAATATTGCTATTTTATATCCAGGCAGGAAATCGATGATATTTATGACAGGATGGGTTTTATCCTCGCTAAGGAAGACAAATTTGAGATTATCACCCAGGCGGTGTATGAGCAATATAAAGGGTTAGGCGTCATCGATGAGATCAGGGATATGAATATTGACGGCGTATCTGCCGGGGTTTCCGGGGTAACCGCGGACCATTTTGATTTTTCGAACTTCCGGCAGCGGTTGGATATTGCCACAAGTTACCAGAAAAACTATGAAAGCGTCTGGATTTTTTATAAAGGCAAATCCATAAAACTTGACTTTTTAAGCTTTGAAAGTGAAAGTGAGCTTAAAAGGGTATGCCAGATAATATACCGTTACAATCGCGGAGGCCAGCTTTCAGAGGCTACAGGCTACAGGGTAAACGAGATGAAGGACGGAAGCCGTGTCCTGGTTGTACGGCCGCCGTTTTCGGAATCCTGGGCTTTTTTTGTCCGCAAATTTTACATTAAAAATGTAACACTGGAAATGCTTATCCAGGATGAGAATGCCCATTTACCCATCAACCTGATCAAATACATAGTTAAGGGCGGGATGATCACAGCTGTAACAGGCCAGCAGGGAAGCGGGAAAACTACGATGCTTATGGCCATGGTTGAACATATTTATGCCACCTTGACCCTTCGTATACAGGAAATGGCTTTTGAGTTGAATCTGAGAAGATTGTACCCGAGAAGAAATATCCTGTCCTTCAGGGAAACTGAAACTATATCGGGGCAAATGGGGCTCGATATCCAGAAAAAGACAGACGGCAGCGTAAACATACTGGGGGAAGTGGCTACCGATCCGGTTGCGGCATGGATGATTCAAATGTCCCAGGTGGCCTCGTTGTTTACTCTTTTTACCCATCATGCCAAAACCACGCGGGATCTGGTTTACTCTCTCAGAAACTCATTATTGAAATGCGAAATGTTCACGAATGAGAAAATAGCTGAACAGCAGGTGGTTTCGGTTCTGGATTTTGATATACATCTTGCAAGAGACTACGAAGGCAAAAGATATGTTGAACGAATTACAGAAATAGTTGAACTGAAGGACACGCCTCTGCCTGACAATTTTGTTCATGAAAAGGATCTCAGTGATAAGGCATCTTCTTTTATGGATACAACTGCTGAGTATTATAAAAAGATGACCGATAAAAGGATTTTTGAGTGCCGCAATATTATTGAATTTAGAAATGGACGGTATATTGCGGTCAACCCTGTTTCAAAAGAAAGGGCAGAGCGTATGAAACGCGCTATGACAGCCGAAGACGCGCGGCAATTCGAAGACTTTATGAATATGAATTTTAACCTGGAAAGCGGGGTGAGAGTTTGAATACATATGGCATTATCGGAGTATTCTGTCTCTTTCTCGCGTTTATATTGATAATCGCAAACCTGGTATATACAAAGAAACGGAATAAATTGGGGAAGAACTTAAGACAGACAGGGGAAAAATATTCGACATTTTATATTTCACTGTACCGCAGTTTCAGCAGGATCCCCGTGTTGAAGAAGCTTTTGTTGAATATCAGGAAAAGACTCGAAATATACACTGTCTCTGATGAAAGAAATATCAGAAAGACTGCGGTTATCCTTCTTTTGCTTTCAGTGGCGGCGTATGTTTCTGTTGTGATAATTTTCTGGGCTCTTACCCGCGACCTTTTGATCATGATATTATTTGCGATACTCTTGTCTTTTATCGCGGATACAATTATAGAATTGTACATAAGCAATCTTCAGGACAGGCTTCTTAAACAGCAGATCAAATATCTTGAGCTTCTGAGACATAAATACTATGAACAGAAATCCGTTGAGGACGCAAATATGGAAGCCTGTAATCTTCTCAACCGGAAAGGAACTTTCGAAGTCTATACCCAGGCCGAGCGGATAAATGACATTCTTTTTTCCAGGGATGTGGAAGCGGAACTGGAAAAGTATTATGAAACGGCTCCTAATAAATATTTTAAAATGCTGGCAGGCATAATTTTCATTACAAAGGAGTACGGAGATACCTTAGTCAATGGAAATTCGGTTTTTGTCAGATGTATAGCCTATCTGGGCAGCGAGATAAAAGCCGAACTGTATAAGCGGGAAAAGCTGAAGTACGCTTTGAAAAGCCTTACCACGATATCCCTTCTTCCCCTGTTTTTCTTAAAGCCCCTGAGAAACTGGGCAGCAGGCAGTTTTGCGCCCCTGGAATCATTTTATTCCAGCAGGTTGGGTATTGTCCTGGGTATTGTAGTCGTTTTTTCTTCAATTGTCTGCTATATGATTTTAAGAAAACTGCAGCGTTTTGAGGATCATATCAATACCGGATATGTCAAAAAATCGTTTGGTGAACGGGTATATGAAAAAATATTGCATCCGGTTGTGGACCGACTGGTGCCCCGGCAGTACTCAAAAAAGCGGCAGTATTTAAAGGAGCTTATAAAGAGCGCTATGGCGCCTGTGAACATATATACCCTGTATGTCCGTAGGCTTCTTACAGGGATTATTGCCTTTATTTTCGGCATTTGCATGTTTTTAGGGTTAAACACATATACAAGGTATTCTGTCCTGTATTTGCCGCAAATGCCTGACGGTTTTCTGGGAGGCAAACTATCGGATCAGGAACGTGAAAGGCTTAAAAATATCGCAGATTTTGACAGAAAGATTATTTTAAGCCTGGGTAAGAATCCAAGCGAGGAACAGGTACTTGAAAGGCTGGTTGAAGACGGGCAATTGAGCAAACAGGAAATAACAGCAGCCCATGAGAGAATTAATAAAAAGATCCGTAGGCTCTCAGGCAATATATTCTGGTGGTGGCAGCTTATTATATGTTTATTGTTGTTTATCGCGGGATATTGGGTCCCTGTCATCAGCCTCGGTATTATGGCAAAGGCAAGAAAGATTGATATGGAAGACGAAGTTACCCAGTTCCAGACCATTATTCTTATGTTAATGCATATGAACAGGGTTCACGTTCAGGAGATCCTGGAGTGGATGGAGACTTTTTCGGTTCATTTTAAAGAACCTTTGCAAAAATGCATACTGAATTTCAGTTCGGGACCTTATGAAGCGCTGGAGGAGCTTAAAGCCGAGGTCGGGTTCCCCCCCTTACTGGCTATAATAGACAATCTCCAGCTGGCCAGTTCGGATCTGGAGGTGGCGAAGGCTTTTGAAGAGCTGGAAAACGAGATTAATTTCAATCGCGAGACCCGAAAAGATACCAATGAAAGGATAGTCGAGAGAAAGAAAAATCTTGGCAAAATGATAGGTTTTTTGCCGGTATATATGATGATTATCCTGTATCTGATAATACCGATGATCGTGTCCGGAATGAGAAGTATTTCGGCATTTTATAAACAAATAATGCAAATATGAATAAAATTTGCGGGAGGCAAAGCTATGGAAGGTAATTTATCTAAGGCGCTTTGGCTGGGAGTTTCAATTCTTCTGTTTATTGCTGTTGTGACTATAGGATTGAGTATATTTGGCGGAATGAAAGAAGTAAGCAATTTGGCCAATGACCGTATAGGGTCGATATCTCAAAGCATGGCAGAGGAAGAGTTCAGAATGTATGACGGAAAGGAAGTTAAGGGGGATGATGTATTGTCGGCCCTGGGAACTTTTTCGGGCAGGAGCGGAGAAGTTATCATCCTTGTAGCAACCCTGGGATCCAATGGCGGAAATCCTGTAAACCTGGACCTTTCTGCCGGAACAGGCCTGAATATCTCAAACTATAATCAGTACATATCAAAAACAAACGGCACCCTAAGCGTTGACAACCGGTGCGTGATATTGTCGGTAAACAGCGGGGAACTTCTTACCGGTATCAGCAAGACTGTTATGGACGCAGAAAGAAGAGACTGTGAGAATCCCAACCTCACGTCCAAATATATCAATCCCTCAGGAAAGTTCATATCCCATTTGATTTACGATACAAACTTGAAAATTCGTGGTGTGATTTTTGCACAGAAGGACTGATTATGAGCGGTAATATAGAAAGAATACTATATCTGGGCCTGGCAGTAGTTCTGCTTGGACTGGCTTTAACGTTTTTCTTCTCTGACTACAACAATTACCGGGATTATATTGCCAAAAGCAATGCAATCCTTAACGAAGACAGGATGGTTGCCGTTGCCGAAGGAAAAGGCAAGTATCCAATAAAAGGGACAGAGGTCATACATCAGCTCCTAGAAACCAAAAGACTTGAGAGAAACAACGAAGTGCTAAGTATGTATTCGGATTCAATTGAATCCTTGTATCAGAGCCATGCTGAAATATGGGTTTGTGGAAAAGATGCAGCAAGTGTTGATATATCAGATGTAAACCATGCTTCATTCTATGATATTGAATTTGATAAGGACGATTCGGGACGAATAGTAAAAGTCAAATATACTTTGCGATAGAAAAGGAGGAGGCATGGACAAGGCTTTCTGGAATGTACTGGCGTTTTTATTATGTGCTGTATTAATGTTTCTTTTTCCGTTGATGACCATACTGGACAGGCAGGATGATATTGCCTACAACATAGTCCTGGCAGAATGCAACAGGTTCGTTGATGCCTGCAGGGATACAGGATATATAACACCCGACATGTACCTTGAATTCACAAATCGTATAAGCTCAACGGGAAACACTTATATGATCAGGCTTTCACATATAAAAAGGTCGGTTACTCCGGTATATAAACAGATTGACGGCAATTTGAGCTTCACCGGTGAATATGAGATAACCCATGTAAAATATGGTGAACATGACATTTTAGACGTCCTGTATCCGGATAATTCGGCGCTGCCGGCACATGATAAATCACGGCGTTATGATATGAGTATGGGTGATCTTTTTTTTGTTGAAGTTCAAAACAAAGGGAAGACAATGGCAACAGCTATTAAGGACATGATACTGTTCAGGGATACCGATTACCCTGCCATATTTGTTCGCACGGGAGGAATGGTTAGAAATGAAGCTTACTAGTTTTGCAGTTATATTCGTAATTATTATTTCTCCCTTTATTTTCACAAGTGCACAGGAAGCAGAAGCGGCAATACAGGATCAAAAATTAAGGTATTATTATGACAATATAATAGACAACGCGGCTGTCGATGCCGCATTTATTCTGTCAAACGAAGGTTCGGGGCTTACATATACAGGCAACGTGAAAATAACAGATGCCAGGCAGCTTGCCGCCCAGGCCTTCTTTGACTCAGTATACTATTCCTTCAACGCTAAGGGCAATCCGTCATTGACAGCGCGGGTGGATGCCTGCATACCGGTTCTTGTTTTCCTGGAAAGTGAAGGGTTCACATTATATGCTCTCGATGAATATAAGAACATAAACGGGCAAAACGAGATCAAACATATATGGTTTCCCATGCAGCACTATATCGGGGAAGTTTTATCCGACAGATTCATCATTCGTTATACTCTTGAAGATAAAGTCTATGTCTTTGACATTTCGGAACATACCCTAAGGGAAGGCGATTACAGCGAATTCAAGGAAGAAATTCCTTACTTTAAGGATAAACAGACCTTTGAGAATCTGCGCTTGGCAGCGGTAAAAAACTCTGTTGAAGAAAAAATCATGGCATATATGGATTATTATAATCAATGGACATTGGGCAGAAGCTTATCTGTTAAGCTGGAATTTCCGTCAATAGATGACGCGGACTGGAAAAGAGCCCTTACCGACGAAGGTATAATTGTTTTTGCCCAGGGCTTTCCCGTCCTTTCCGGCAAGAGCTATAAACATTATGCTCTTGGGGGAGCAAGGATAATAAGGAAAGCTCCCTTAACCGGTTATACTTACCAGGGGGTCTTATATTACTGCAAAACGGACTGTGAATTCTTACAGAACACAGTTGCTTCGGATCCCGGATTCAACCAGGACAGCATGATTTATTTTTCCAATGCATACGAAGCAGCCGCCGAAGGCTATTTTCCCTGTCCTCACTGCCGCCCGTAAATTGCACGATATCACAGTAAGGCCAAAGGGACTGTTATCCTGGATACTCAATAAAGGCGGGTGCAAGGTTTCTCATTGAGATAAGCCGATCTGCTTCGGAGGAAAGACCACCGAGCGGTAACATCATTGAACTGTATGAGCGACCCGTGAGAGGAAGATTTAAAATAATATTGTTAATTTTATTTCTTTATAATGGGTAATAATTAGATAAGGATTAAAAAGGAGGTTAAAGTTGTGATATACGATGTTATAGTTATCGGAAAAGGGCCTGCTGGAATATCTTGCGCTATTTATACCACCAGGGCCAATTTGAAGACATTAGTTATCGGGAAATCTGACAGCATGCTGTTAAAGGCTGATAAAATAGAGAATTACTTTGGATTTGCAGAACCTGTAAGCGGGAAAGAGCTGTTGGAAACAGGAATAGCCCAGGCTCTCAGACTTGGCACCGAAATTATTGAGGATGAAGTGGTTAACATTGAAAAAACCGATATATTCAAAGTAACCGGAGTAAACGGCGAATATGAGGCAACATCTGTACTGATTGCCACGGGGGCTCCGGTTGTTACGGTGCCGATCAAAAACCTTCAGCGGTTTGAAGGGAGCGGAATAAGTTACTGTACCACATGCGACGGTTTTTTCTTCCGCAATAAAAAGGTGGGAGTCCTGGGATATACTGACTACTCTATTCATGAAGCGATGGATCTTGCGGTGTTTACCCAGGATATAACCTTATATACCAATAACATGCCTTTAAAAGTTTCAGAAAGTCTTAAAACGCATCTTGATAAATTCAGGATCAATACGCTAAAAATCCGGGAACTTCAGGGGAAGGAAAGAATCGAAGAGATAGTTTTTGAAGACGGCAGCAGAGAAAGAATAGATGGTCTTTTCATAGCCTACGGAAGCGCTTCTTCAACCAGCTTTGCGCTTAAAATGGGAATAGCCACCGAGGGGAAAAATATTATAGTAAATGATAAAATGGAGACCAATATTCCCGGTTTGTTTGCCGCAGGAGACTGTACAGGAGTGTTTAAACAGGTTTCAGTCGCCGTAGGCCAGGGAGCCATCGCTTCAAGACAAATAACAGATTATGTCAGAAAAACGAGAAAAGACGGGTAGATAAAAGAATACCTCTAACATAGGGTTAAATGATTGGGGATATAAAAAAGTCTATACAGTATTGAGGGCTTTGTTCCATATTTACCGAAGAGACCGTACATACTCTGATGGCGTCATGCCACAGACACTGCGGAATTGTCTTGAAAAATGCTGTTGACTTGAAAACCCCATGCAATTGGCAATCTCCCCCATTGAAAGCACCCCTTCACGAAGAAGCACTTTGCACTCCTCCATACGGATCTTTGTAATATACTTGCCGGGTGTCATGTTGAGATGAGTCTGAAACAGCCGGTGCATATACGTGAGGCTGATATGTGCAGAGTCGGCCACTTGACGCAGGGTCAGCCTGGTTCCGATGTTAGCGGAGATGGTTTGTATGAGTTGGTCGACAATCTGGTTCTCAGTATGGCTGGTTGCCGGGAGGTGTGCTGCAAGCGAAGTAAATGCCTTCTGTGAGTCACGTAAAAGTTCAACAAGAAGAAGCTTTAACAGCGATTCTATGCAGTCATAGGCGTAGGTCTCCTGTGTGTTTTCTCCGAGCATTCTCCGGATTAACTCAATTTGTCGTGCATTGAGAAGACGTGCCTTCCCTGCCAGCATGGAAAGAGCTTCATTCTGAGCCTGGAAAGAAATTGTCAGAAAACTGACCGGCAGGTCGGAATACTGGGTATGCCATTCATTTCGGTCAATCAACATAAGCTGCTGCTGTTTGAGCACGACATCATTTCCGCCAACCAGGTTATGCAGTTGTCCCCGGTCGACGTATACCAACTCATATGCATCATGACGTTCACCCCTAAAATAGAAGTTGCTGGCACACTCTTGATAGAAAAATGTATATAGACACTCAAATTTCAGATCCGATGATGTTTCCCGAAAGACGGAGATTGGCCGGGAGTCGAGCACCTGTAGTGAATCTTCGTTATTAATGTAGAAGTCAACGCTGCAGCTTTTATTCAACGGCACAATGGAAAAACGAACCCCAGGATACAGCTTCACAGCGCGATCGAGATAATAAATATCTTCGGACCCTTCACCAAAGATGACAAGCAGGGACATCCCCAAAACATAGCCCAGGATCAGTGGTTCTTTTGATATAAACAGCTCTGAAGATTCCTTTTCAAAAAAAGTTTTATGCAGTACACATTGAGGAAGTCCATCTTTCGGGGGCGAGGGAAGAATCTCGCCAAAGAGGCGCAGCCTGACAGCGGAGAGGTTTTTTATCTGCATGAAATGCCTCCTGATTTTATACTTTTCTTGCCGCATTTTCGAGAAATATAGCAAAATCTTTTCATTTTCTCTCTATAATTTATCATATCATACACAATAACACAAAATTAATAGCTTTTTTTTTCCTTAATATTTAAGATGGAATTACGAAAATTCTCGAGGAGGAATACTTCCAATGAAACGGCCGACGCTTATTATTATGGCCGCAGGTATGGGCAGCCGCTTTGGAGGGCTGAAGCAGATCGAGCCTGTGGACAATGAAGGCCATATTATAATTGATTTTTCTCTGTTTGATGCATGGCGGGCAGGCTTCCGCGATGTTGTATTTGTCATAAAAAAAGAGATGGAAAAAGAGTTTAGGGAATGTATCGGTGACCGTATCGAAAAATACTTCCATGTCCGTTATGTTTATCAGGAGCTAGGCCGACTGCCAAAGGGCATAACGGTCCCGGCTTGCCGTACAAAACCCTGGGGTACCGGCCATGCTGTTGCCTGCTGCAATGGCGCGGTGGATGGTCCGTTTGCTGTCATCAACGCCGACGACTTCTACGGCCGGACAGCGTTCAGTTCCATCTATAACTTCCTCACATAACAGGTCGATGAGAACCGCTATGCGATGGTCGGCTACCGCCTCCGCAATACCATGCCAGAGTTTGGCTCAGTTGCGCGTGGTATATGCCAGGTAGAAAACGGCATGCTTACCGGTATTACTGAGCGCACGAAGATTTTCAAAAATGGCGCGGACGCCGTATACACCGAGGACGAAAAGACTTTCTTCCCGCTGCCTGGCGAAACGATAGTCTCGATGAACCTATGGGGCTTCCCGGTGCACGTGCTGGACGAGCTGTGGGACCGGATGCCGGCGTTTTTGGAGGAGAACCTGCCGAAAAACCCGCTGACGTGTGAATATTTCCTTCCTTCCGTCGTGAACGCGCTGCTGGAGAATAAATCCGCCAGTGTTGCAGTCTTGCCGTGCGAAGAAACATGGCACGGCGTGACCTACCGCGAGGATCTTGTACCCGTCAGGCAGGCTGTTGCGAGGATGAAACGTGAAGGAATCTATACAAAGGAGCTTTGGGAATGAAAGAGAATTTATTTGAAGTTTTAAGTTGTTTCCTGCTGGACACCGAACCCTTATCCTGCGAGGCGTACGGTTGCGGACACATCAACAAAACGTATCTGGTCATAACGGCCAGCGGAAGAAAATATATCCTG
>ERZ773359.1533-NODE-1533-length-31672-cov-9.440807_pt1 | contig 31672 bp, 28 predicted proteins | sample MGYA00374955_ERZ773359 | MGnify/ENA primary metagenome ERZ773359 (study PRJEB29098, sample SAMN04486028) | biogas fermenter metagenome | study: EMG produced TPA metagenomics assembly of the Biogas fermentation microbial communities from Germany - Plant 4 DNA1...
GCAAATACCTGGAGGAAAAGGCCTGGTGATGCCGGAATAACGATGCCGGCGGCGCGCTGGTTTTGGGACATTTTGCTTGAGAGCCTGACAATAAGGCCGATCAAGGCAGTTCAGCAAAGAGAATAGAACGTGGCTTTGTTAGTGCTAATTGCCGGTGGTTTGTTTAACCAGATCTACGACGGCTTGGGGATCATCGGTTACGGAAAACAGCTCCACATCTTCCCGGCCTATACAACCCGCCTTGAGGACCGGCCCCTTTAACCAATCAATTAGAGGTTGCCAGTACGCGGTACCAAAGAGGATAATGGGAAAATGTTCGATCTTGTCGGTCTGAACAAGGGTGAGGGCTTCGAACAACTCATCAAGGGTGCCGTAACCTCCGGGAAAGATTAAAAAGCCGACCGCATACTTGACAAACATCAGCTTGCGGACAAAGAAGTAGCGGAAACGGAGGGCGATCGTCTGGTACGCATTGGCGACGGGTTCTTGCGGGAGTTCTATACTACAACCCACCGAGGTCCCGCCCACTTCAAACGCGCCTTGATTTCCGGCGGCCATCAGACCCGGCCCGCCGCCGGTTATAATGGCGTATCCGGCTTCCGCCAATCGCCGGGTAGACTCGCGGCAGGCTTCGTAGTAAGGACTATCCGGTCCCAGGCGCGCCGAGCCAAAAACGGCAATGGCCTTCGGGAGACGGGAGAGGGCGTCAAAACCCTCGACTATTTCTCCCTGGATGCGCAGGATCCGCCAAGGATCCTGGGTAGTAAAATCGGCCCGGCGCGGTTCTTCTTTGGGCGCGGGTGGCTGTAATAATTCTTTATCCTCATGATCCCGGATCCCCACGGGTTTTTTTGATGTTTCCATCTTTCGCTCCTCTATTGCGGTTTCGTAATCAATATTTATTATTATTTCATGATCGCGCCAACCTTATTTCTTCCCAGCAAGGGTTGGGGCAGATTTTTTTGATAAAAGAGCATTACACCGATAGTTTCGTGATTGAGTTTTAGCCCGATTCCTCCGCTGTCTCGCTCTAACCTTCCTGTAATCGTCCTTTTTCTGGTTTGACGGTCTCGTAAGTTTATTTCCCCAGGTCGACCCAGGTTTCCTCAAGCTCATTTAAGGCGGCTAGGGCACCGCCGGTATCTTCAGCCGCCACATATCCTTTCAACCGGGCCAAGCTATGCCGAAAATTGTTAATCTCGTCCCGTTCTTCACTGAATTGGATGCGGGGGACCACCTGTCGCCAAGCCAATTCGAGCTTGTTTATATTCTCGGCAGCTTCCCGCCATTCTCCTTGGGTGATCATGGTCTGTAAGCGCTGAAAGTAGGGCGGCACCGGATCCGCTATTCCGTAATTCTTGAAGAAGGTTCCGCTGTTCATAAAAAGAACAAAAAGGGTTAATATTCCGGCGGGAAGTACTTTTGTTAAGAAAAAGCGGCCGATCTTTCTCCACCTCGCCTCGCTAATCGTTTTCGACACTTCGTAAGTTGGTCGATGGTTGCCCAGCATCTTGGTATCGGCTGACGTATAGTTCACCTTCGGTGTTTAGGAGAGCAAGGGAAACTTCGCGCGGGCTTTTGATGCCTTGCGCTTTTAATTTTTGGTCTAACCAACTCCGATCTAGATTGACTTGTTTGAGGTTAGGGTCAATTATGGTTCCGTCGTAGATCAGTTCGGTACTAAGCCCCCGGTATTTTGTGGGAATTTTTAGATCATCCGGGGTTACCTCTGCATACTGACTCTTTTTTAAGACCGAAATCTTCCCGTCCGTCTCCAAGATGGCGAATTCCACGACCTTTAAGTCAAAGATTTTCTGGTGCCGCAACTGGGTCAGGAGATCGTCGATGGTATACCGCATCTTTTTTAAATTTTTCTCCATAATCTGCCCATTCATGATCAGAATTACCGGTTCGCCGTTGATATATTTGGCGACCCCGCGAAAATGTAAAGTGATCCATTGGAGGAACCAAACGGCCCCGGTCCAAGTGGCCAGCCCGACCCAATGGGGCCAAGCCCGGCTGGAAAGGTCGGTGGTTAAGGTGGCGGCAATGGAGCCGATGGTAATCCCGAGAATATAGTCGAAAAAGGTTAATTCACTGACTTGTTGCTTTCCCAGGAGGCGGGTGAAGATGAGAAGGGTGAGAAAGGAAATAATTCCCCGCACAAAGACCACGGCTGCTTCGTTCAAGGGCCTACCTCCTCCTAGAAAGTATTTGGCTTCTTTAGTTTGTCCTTTTCGTATAGATGCTAGATATGGCAGATTAGAAATTTAAGTTCGGATTAGCGCGTTGATGACCGGTGAAAAATAGAAGGGACAACGGAAAGAGGATGTGTAAAAGATGAGAATCCTCCTGGCTATTCTGGCGCTTACATGCTGCTTGGCACCGGTCTTTGCCCATAAACCCTTGGATACTTCCCAACCGGCGACGAAAGAGGAGCCGATTGTCATCCGCGCGCATCAGTCCTCGTGGGTGGCTTATAACCGTTTAACAGGAAGCAAAGATGTGGATTACTATCTTTTATCGGCGGTGCAAAAGGGGGACCCGATTGACGCGACCTTACTGATTCCGGTTATCGACCGTTTGGCGGATTTTCAACCGGTCCTTGCGCTCCTGGGACCTGGATTACAGCTAGAAACTGGTGGGTTACCGGAGGAGACCATTGCGGAGTATATAAAAATTACCCCACCGGAAGGAGGGGTAATTAAAACCAGCGCTCAAGCGCGAAAAATAATTTTTGAACCTTTTACCCAGACCAAGTACTGGGAGCGGCAGAGGTTACATCTTACGGCACCGGCGAGCGGCCAGTATTATCTTGCGGTCTTTGACCCAAAGGGGAGGGGCGACAAGTATGTCTTAACCGTTGGGAAGCAGGAAAACTGGAAGTTCAAGGATTTTTTTGTCTTCCCCCAGATCTGGTGGCAGGTGCGGATGTTCGCCGAAAAGGAACGCTCGACCTACGTCCTGGTGGGTGTTTTCCTTTTGGCTCCTTTACTATTAGCATTTATACTTATAAAGCGTTATTCCTAGATTGCTTACTGCAGAATCGCTTCAATCTGTTGCAGTTCGGCCGGGGTAAAGTCGAGGTTTTCGAGGGCGCCGACGCAGTCCTCGATCTGGCTAACCTTACTGGCACCGATTAAGACCGAAGTCAGTTGTTCTTCCCGTAACAACCAGGCGATGGCCATTTGGGCCAGACTTTGGTCACGGGTGGAAGCCAGTTCGTTTAAACGACGTACCGTGGCAATTTTCTCTTCGGTGATGTCCTGCGGGTTTAGAAAGCGACTGCTGCTTGCCGCCCGGGAATCGGCGGGGATGCCGTTTAAATAGCGGTTGGTCAATAACCCCTTGGCCAGAGGCGAATAGGCGATACTGCCTACACCTTCTTCTTTCAAGAGGGACAACAAGCCATCCTCCGCCCAACGGTTGAACATGGAATAGGACATCTGATGAATCAGGCACGGTGTGCCCAGTTCTTTCAAGATCGCCAGCGCCTTTTTGGTTGATTCCACATCATAGTTGGAGAGGCCAACGTATAAAGCTTTACCTTGACGTACCAGTAAATCCAGGGTAGACATGGTCTCTTCCAGTGGTGTTTCGGGATCGGGACGGTGGTGGTAGAAGATGTCTACGTAGTCAAGGCCTAACCGCTTCAAACTTTGGTCAAGGCTAGCGACCAGATATTTTTTGGAACCCCAGTCGCCATAAGGGCCAGGCCACATCAGATATCCGGCTTTGGTCGAGATGATTAATTCATCCCGGTACCGGTGGAGATCCTGCTTTAAAATCCGGCCGAAATTTTCTTCCGCGGCCCCTGGCGGCGGGCCATAGTTGTTTGCCAGATCAAAGTGGGTGATTCCGAGGTCAAAGGCCCTTCTGATCATCGCCCGGCTGTTTTCGAAATGGGTGGTGTCGCCGAAGTTATGCCATAGTCCGAAGGCGACCGCCGGGAGCTTGAGGCCACTCCGTCCGCAGCGATTATACTTCATGTTAGCATAACGTTGCTTGCTTGGTAGGTACCCCATCGCACTGATTCCTCCTTCTGCACCTGTTTTTTATTTTTACTGATTTACCAACTAAAAAACGCTTTTTGTCGCTCGCTTTGGCTGGTTACCTTTGCCCACTTTAACCTGGCCGAGCCAATGGTATTTTCCGCTGACCAGAATTTCTTGAAAAAGTATTCTTGGCAAAGCAGAGGTTGAAAACAAGCCGAGCAACTATCCCATTTTTCCATGTTCTTCTTACTTCGCGATGGACCGGGAACCTCCTTCTTACGGACAGTGCATAAAAGACGTGCTTCAGCGGTATAGCGTCATATCATAAAAAAATCTAATAAAAAACGGATAAAAGCACCTGGTTTAAGCAGGTTCTTTTATCCGTATAAATACGATTAGGTGTGCTAAGGAGTCTATGCTTCCGGCTTATAAGCCTCAACCGGTAGGATGTCGGTCAACGGTACGATCTCGTAACCCATGGCTTGTAGGCTTGTGATCAAGTCGGCCAGGACCGCAACGGTGGGGGTCAAATCCTGACCGTTTCCGCCGGCCGAGTGCATAAGGATGATCGACCCTGGTTTAACTTGGGAAAGAATATTGTTCAAGATTTGGTCGGCTTGGTCAGCCCGCCAGTCTTTGGAATCCACCGACCAGTTAACCATCGTGTATCCGGCGGCGACCAACTGGTCCAGACCTTCGGTGGTCATTTCACCGTAGGGCGGCCGGAGCAAAGCCGTTTTCCGACCACTGATCTTCTTTACCAACCCTTCGGTCTTTGCCACTTCCGCCACGATCTGCTCGGCGGTGAGTTCCCGAAAATCAGGATGGCTATAGGAGTGGTTGGCGACAAGATGTCCTTCCCGGACGATCCGGGTGACTACCCATTCCTGGCCGGGGATATTAGCACCCTTCAAGAAGAAGGTGGCCTTGACGCCATACTGGGCAAGAAGGTCCAGGATTCGTGGGGTGTATTCCGTATCCGGGCCATCGTCAAAGGTGAGGGCGACCTGTTTGCGGTGGGTTGCCCCGTGAAGGAAGACTTTCCCCGGGTGGCGGGCTATCAAGTCGGGAATGTTCCAGACATAGGATTTTCCGCTTCCGCTGGTGGTGGGCGCGGCTGCGGACGGGACCTTTAACCATTGTCCGGCGTAAATTTGCTCGCTAGCCAAATTATTGCGCCTCCTTAACCAGTGCAGATCGGTCTGTAACTTATGGGCGATCGTAAAAAGAGTCTCGTTGTTTTGCACGGTATAAAGCTTTTCATCGGCTAAGGTCTCGGGTTCGGGGATGAAGAGGATCTGCCCGGGAATGATATAGTCAGCCTGGGTCAATTGATTATGTGCGGTGATGCTTATTGGGCAAGCCCCATACCATTGGGCAATCCGGAAAACTGTATCGCCCGGTTGGACCAGGTGGGTACGGGAAGCTGCGGTGGGAAGCGAGACTCCCGCTATGAACATGAACGCCAGTACTAAGCTGAGGGGAAAGCGGGATCTGTTTTGCATTTTAGGTATTCTCCTTTAACCTATAGTTTCCCTTTCCAGGAAGGGGGACGGATTACATAAAAGTTTACCGTCCTCCCTCCAATATTTGCGGTTAAAGACAGGATACCTTTAAGTAAATGGTGGGAAACTGGGAATAATCGACGCCGCTTGGCTAATCTTAGATGTTCTGGGTTTTCTTCTTTTTTTCTGCGGCAGCGCATTTCCAACACAACGCCTTATATTTATCTTTGCCGCCGACTAAGACCTGGGCTTTTTTCTCCACAAGACTATAGCTGATATTGGCGGGTTCAAAACAGTTTTCGCAGACTGCATGTAACTTGGTAATTCTACTGGCAATCGCCATTAACTGGGGCATAATGCCGAAAGGTTCGCCCTCCGAATCCATGTCCAGACCGCCGACGATAAAAATTTTGTCCGTCCCGCTTTGTTCGTAGGCTTTGAGTAACTGGTATAAAGTTTCGCCAAAAAATTCCCCTTCATCGAAGCCGATTACTTCGTTTTGCGCAATGATCTGTTCGATGCCAACCGGATCGTTGCAGCCGACGGTGATCGAATCGAATTCTTTGCCATTATGGGTTCTTACCTTTGTTGTTCGCGTGTCCAGGTCTGGCTTGACCAGCGCCACACGGCGCCGGGCAATCGAGTGTCGTTCTAGTCTCCTGATTAGCTCGTCCGTTTTGCCAGCAAACATTCCTCCGGTAATAACCTCTAACATTCAGTGCTCACTCCTAAAAGATCTTTTTAGTACTTGCCCTTAGAATCATAGCACAGAAAGATCATTTTACCTAGTTTTTCGGCGTATTAAAATATCAAAAACAAAAGAAGCTTAGTTTTTAAATTCGCTCCATTTTAACAATGTGGTGGTATAATGGGGGTGAGATGGAAAGATGAAGGCAGGCAGGCAGCAATCGCTAATTGACTTGCTTTCGTTAACCAATATAATTTTACGTCGATGAAGTTGGAGGAAAACAGTTGATGAGTCCAAAGATGAAAAAATTCTTCTCCTATTACCGTCCGTACCTGCGGATTTTTGTCCTGGATATGGCTTGTGCCTTTACAGCGTCCGGGATTAATCTGGCGTTCCCTTTAATCGTCCGCTATATTGCCACCGATCTGCTCCGGCCGGAGGCACCGGCGGCCGTTTCGTCATTTATCCTGGTTGCTCTTGTCATGGTCGCAATGACCATCGCCGAGTACTACTGTAACTTCTTTATCACCTTCTACGGACATGTGATGGGGGCCAGGATGGAAGCGGATCTTAGGAATGAACTTTTTGCCCATCTCCAGAAGTTGTCCTTTAGTTACTATGACAACCAGAAGACCGGCCAGATTATGTCCCGGATTACCAATGACCTTTTCGAAATCACCGAGCTGTATCACCATGGGCCGGAGGATTTATTGATCTCCACCGTGAAGTTAGTTGGTTCCTTCTTGATTTTAATGACGATCAATGCGCCGCTGACCTTGATTGTCTTTGCTTTCATTCCGCCGATGATCTTCTTTGCCTACCATTACAACCGAAAAATGCGCCAGGCTTTCCAGAAAAACCGGGCGCGGGTGGCGGCGATCAACGCCGGCATTGAGGATAGCATCTCCGGGGTACGGGTGGTCAAATCCTTCGCCAACGAACACCTGGAACTGGAGAAGTTCCACCGTAATAACTACCGGTATTTGGAGAGTAAAAAGAACAGTTATTATTACATGGGGCGCTACCATAGTGGGATTACCGCCTTCAGCTCCATGATTTATGTGGCGGTGGTGATTGCGGCCGCCTTGTTGATCCGGGGCAACCAGGTGAACACGTTGGATCTGGTCACCTTTTTATTGTACATCAATACCTTTTTGGATCCCATCAAAAAACTGGTCAATTTCGGCGAACAGTTTCAAAATGGCTTCTCCGGGTTTGACCGCTTTTACGAGCTTCTTCAGATTGCCCCTGATATCGTGGATGCCCGGCATGCGGTAGAGCTAAACGAGGTAAAGGGGGATATTGCGTTCGAGGGGGTAACGTTTCGTTATCCGGGCACGACAACCAATGTCCTTTCCCAGGTCAATCTAAAAGTGGCGGCTGGAGAGTACGTGGCCTTGGTTGGACCGTCCGGAGTAGGGAAGACTACCTTGTGCAGCCTGATTCCCCGCTTTTATGAAGTAACGGAAGGCCGGATTACCCTGGATGGGATCGACATTAGGGAGATCAAACTGAAATCCCTCCGGCGCAAGATCGGCATCGTTCAACAGGATGTTTATCTCTTTGCCGGGTCGATCCTAGAGAATATCCGGTACGGTAAACCGGAGGCGACGGTGGAAGAGGTGATCGCCGCGGCGAAAAAGGCCAATGCCCACGATTTTATTATGGACTTGCCCGAAGGTTATGAGACCGACATCGGCCAACGCGGGGTCAAACTCTCCGGCGGGCAGAAACAACGGATCAGTATTGCCCGGGTCTTTTTGAAGAATCCGCCGATCCTCATCTTTGACGAGGCCACTTCGGCGTTGGATAACGAGAGCGAAAAGGTGATCCAGGAGTCCCTGGAAGCGTTGGCGAAGAACCGGACCACTTTTGTCATTGCCCATCGTCTATCCACAATCAAAAACGCCCAGCGTATTCTGGTACTGGCCGAAGATGGGATTGTGGAAGAGGGCACCCATGAAGAGCTGATCGTCCAAGATGGGATCTACGCCCAGCTCTATCAATTGCAGTTTAAATAGGGCGTATTAATGCGGGGTCGAAGTTTAAGAAAATCGGTGTCATCTTATTGGTTGCACGGAAGGCCAGGTTTGTAAAATAAGACTGGAAATTGCTTTTATTTAGCGGCTAATGTATAATTATGTAATGCAGGAAGGTAGTATGGGTGGATTTCCTGCAAAAATAAAAAGCAGGAGGATTAAAATGTCGGTAGTAAGGTTTTATCGTGGTGAGCAGATTCCTTTGGAGATGCACAAGACCCGGATTGTGCAGAAACTAAACCTCATTCCAGTGGAGCAGCGTTTGGCCGCCATCACGGAGGCGGGAAACAATACTTTTTTACTGAAGAACCGGGACGTCTACTTAGATCTGTTGACCGATAGTGGGGTCAACGCGATGAGTGATCGGCAGTTGGCCGCTATGATGGAGACCGATGATAGTTACGCAGGGTCGGAGACCTACTTTAAACTGGAGAAGAAAATCCAGGAAATCTTCGGCAAAAAGTATTTTTTACCGGCCCATCAGGGACGGGCTTGCGAACATATCTTGGCCAAAGCCTATGTTAAACCGGGTTCCGTTGTGCCGATGAACTATCATTTTACCACCACGAAAGCGCACATTGTTTTGCAAGGTGGGACGATTGAGGAAGTTCTGATTGACGAAGGGTTAAAAGTGACCAGCGATCATCCGTTCAAGGGTGATATTGATCTTGATAAATTACGCCGTTTGTTTGAGCAGTACGGTGCGGACCGGATTCCCTTTGTGCGAATGGAGGCGGGGACTAACCTAATTGGGGGACAACCTTTCTCCTTGGCCAACCTCCTGGCGATCCGGGAGCTTTGTGATGAATTCGGTATCATGCTGGTGCTTGACGCCAGTTTGCTGGCGGACAACCTTTATTTTATCAAGGAACGGGAGGCGGAATACCAACAGCGGTCGATTCCGGAGATTACCCGGATCATTGCTGACTGTTCCGATATTATTTATTTCTCCGCCCGTAAGCTCGGCTGCGCCCGGGGCGGCGGGATCTGTACCAACAATGAAGAGGCCTATAAAGCGATGCGGGAGTTGGTAACGCTTTATGAAGGCTTTTTGACCTACGGTGGAATGTCCGTGCGGGAGATAGAAGCCCTGGCGGTTGGCTTGGAAGAGACGATGGATGAGGACATGATCAGTCACGCGCCCCAATTCATCGCCTATATGGTGCAGGAATTGCAGAAACACGGGATCCCAGTGGTTACGCCTGCCGGCGGTTTGGGCTGCCATCTCGATGCGGGGCGGTTTGTCGAGCATATTCCCCAAAGTCAGTATCCGGCGGGGGCGCTTGCTGCTGCACTCTACATTGCCAGTGGGGTCCGGGGGATGGAGCGGGGGACCCTCTCGGAAGCAAGGGAACCGGACGGAAAGGAGAAGTATGCCGATATGGAACTGGTTCGCCTGGCCCTGCCGCGTCGGGTCTTTACCCTTTCGCAAGTTAAATATACGATCGACCGCATCCTTTGGCTTTATGACAACCGTAAATTAATCGAAGGGCTGGCGTTTGTCGAGGAGCCCAACGTGCTTCGTTTCTTCTTTGGTAAATTAAAACCCGTTTCTGATTGGCAAAGCCGATTGGTGGCCCAATTTAGGCAGGATTTCAGTAATGGACTCTAGAAATGAAAAAGCGCGCTCTGCTTCGGCGGAGGGCGCTTTTTTCCTTGGCCCGTTGGTTGCCGGTCCTTTCCCCGGAGGGGAATTGCGATCTAATGTATTATCTGGTAGGCACGGACTTTCTAATGAAATTTTAATCTTGTCCAAAGGACCTTCAAAGGATCGGATGTTATGATTCATATTAGAAAAATTTAAGGGGGTTAAAGCAATGGTCGATTTCGATCAAGTGCAAAGACTACGGGATTATGCCAAGAAAATCTCCTATGAAGAGGCCAAAAAAATCCTGGAGGAAGTGGAGGGCGATATGCTCGAAGCGGTGATTAGACTGGAAAAAGAGAACAAAATTGAAAGGCCCGAAGCCGCCGGGTATTACAACTCCAAGGCCGATACGCATAGCGAGGAAGGCCGTAGTCGTTCGCGGAATCATAAAGGGACGCGGGACAAGGGCCGCTCTTTTGGGGAACTGGTTGGTACCTTTTTGCGCTGGTGTGGAAGGATGATTCATAAAGGAAACATCAACCACTTTGAGGTAATTAAGGATGATGGTTGCATCATTACGCTGCCGGTGACCGTTTTAGTCCTTCTCCTCCTCTTTGCTTTCTGGGTTATTATCCCTTTACTTATCTTGGGCCTATTCTTCGGCTATCGGTACCGGTTTAGCGGTCCGGATATCGATCAAACTGAGGTGAATGAGGCCATGGAAAAGGTATCCCAGGCGACGGTGCGGGCTGTTGATTCAGTAGTGAACGCGGTTGAGAACATAGCGAAAGATGAAGATAAGGATGAAAGCGATGGAGCGCATTCTGATTATTGAAGACGAAGAGAAGATCGCCCGGTTTATCGAACTTGAACTGAAGTTTGAGGGTTATCAAGTTGAGAAGGCTTTTGAAGGAAGGGCGGGCTTGGCGTTGGCGCAAGCCCAGCCCTTTGACCTAATTCTCCTTGACATTATGCTTCCAGGGCTTAATGGAATTGAAGTCCTGCGCCGGATTCGCCAGTTTTCTAATGTTCCCGTTATCTTGCTGACCGCCCGCGATACGGTCGTGGACAAAGTCACTGGCCTGGACGGGGGAGCCGATGATTATATCACAAAGCCTTTTGCGATTGAAGAATTGCTGGCCCGGATCCGTGTCGCTTTACGAAAGAACCGCGGCTCGGTTTCAATACAGGGGAACCTGGTGGTCGGTGCGCTCCGTTTAGATCCGGTCCGCCGGGAATGCTGGGTCGGCACCCAACCGGTGGAGCTGACCAAAAGAGAGTTTGACTTATTACAGTTCCTTTTGGAAAACAAGAATATGGTGATGCAACGGGAAGTCTTGCTGGAACGGATCTGGGGCTATGACTTTACGGGCGAAACAAACGTGGTTGATGTTTATATCCGTTACTTACGCGCCAAGATCGAGGAACCCTTCGGCTTGAAGTTGATTCATACCGTGCGGGGGGTCGGGTATATAATCAAAGATGAATAAGAAAGAAAAACCAGCGGCCGGTAGTGGTTTCGGTGAAAAAGTCCGGTTCTCATTGGTCTTGAAGCTTAACTTGCGGATGCTGGGGATGCTCCTCTCGGTTTTTATCTCCCTCAATCTTCTCCTTTGCAAGCTCTTGTTTGGTATTACCCTTTGGCAAGCTGAAGCCGGAGCCGAAAAAATCATTGCCGCCTATGAAAACAGGGTCGAATTATTGGCTGAATCAACGGCCACACCAGCGGTTGCAGCCGCCGGCTATGAGATTCTCTTTGCGGATCGTCTGGACAAAGGCCTGCGTTTACCGGCCTTTATCCAAAGCTTGCTTCCTTTAAACAACCCGGAGGTTAGGCGCTGGATCGCCCTGCCCGCTGCGGAACCGGAAAAAACGTTCATTAACCGTTTGGAAGCGGCAACTTACCACATGGCATTGGTGGTCGCGGAGACGCCCGTCCAAATCGTCTATGCCTTGGGCGCGAAGTTTCGTCCCTTCTACTTTATCCTGCTGATTCTCGTTGGTAGCCAGGTCCTTTACTTTATCGGTCGGATTAGCACCAACAACCAAGTAATTCGCCACACCTTGAAACCCCTGGCCGAGATGGTGGAGACCGCGAAAAGCATTCACCAGGATATGAGTGAAGCCGAGCCCACCGGTGCTGGGATTAAACGCTTGGCGGGGGCGATTAGTACGATCAATGCTCGTGAGCTGAACCAAGGGCTTTCCATCGATACCTCCCAGGAAGAACTGAAAGACCTGGCTTATGCCATCAACGATATGCTGCAGCGGATTAATCAAGCCTACCAATCGCAAGTCCGTTTTGTGGCGGATGCCTCCCATGAGTTGCGTACTCCCCTCTCGGTGCTCCAGGGTTATGCGAATCTCCTCGACCGCTGGGGCAAACATGATGAGGAAACGATGCAAGAAGCGATCGACGCCATTAAAAGCGAGACTGAGAACATGAAAGTCCTGGTCGAGCAGTTGCTCTTTCTCGCCCGTGGGGACAACGAAACGATTCATCTGGAGAAAGTGGTCTTTGATGTAAGAGCAATTGTGGCGGAGATCGTGCGCGAAACCCGCCTGATCGATCCGGCCCACACCTTCCAAATGCGACTGGCTGCTCCGGCTTACCTCAAAGCGGACCAGCATTTAATCAAACAAGCCCTCCGCATTCTGGTGGATAACAGTATCAAATATACCCCGGCGGGGGGAGCGATCCGGCTTAAAGTGGAAGCCGAGAACGATACCGTCAAGATCCTGGTGCAGGATGATGGGATCGGGATTGCCCCGGCCGATGTCTCCCGTATCTTTGACCGTTTTTACCGTTCTGATGAGTCGCGGGCCCGGAAAACCGGCGGCTCCGGTCTGGGACTGGCTATCGCCAAGTGGATTATCGACCATCATGACGGCCATTACGAAGTTCTAAGCCGGTTGGGGGTCGGCACCCGGATTACGTTAAGCTTTCCCGCGGCCCGGCCGCCACTGAACAGTCCGGAAGAAGCCTCCGTGGCAAGGGCGAACCTTATTTCCGCCCAGGAAGGCAACCGCCCGCCTACGTGAAGTGAGGAAAATCAAAGCCAGGTGGGAGACAAGCCCTGAAGGCAGACAGCAATCATTCGCAGCAGCATTTCTAGCGCTGGGAGAATGACATACTGATATTTTCTAGGTGGGGGAGAAACTAGACAAGGAAATCTTGCTTGAAGCAGAAAAGCTGTTCTCTGCTCTTTTTTCTTAAATAGGAGAATATTCTATTCTAAAGAAAGGTGGATCACCGATGCATGGGGATCTTATTCTACTGATTTTAGCCGGAGGGGCATTGTTGGTTGGCTTCTTGGGGAGCTTTCTTCCGGTTCTTCCAGGGATTCCTCTGGCCTGGGTAGGGTTGCTGCTGGCCCGCTTCTCCGCCCAGAGCGCGCTCACGACAAAGACATTAGTAATCTGTCTCATCGTTACGCTTTTTGTGACCCTCTTGGATAATTTAGCGCCGATCTGGTTTACCAAACGGGCCGGGGGGACCAAGGCCGGAACGCGGGGGGCAACGGTCGGTATGCTTGTTGGCTTGTTCATCGGCCCCATCGGGATGATCTTAGGACCTTTTGTCGGCGCTTATGTTGGCGAATTAATCCATGACTGGGGTAACCCACAAAAAGCATTTAACGCGGCTTTGGCCACCTTTATTGGCTTTCTGTTTGGTACCGGCCTCAAAATGCTCACGGGAGGAGTCTTTATTTGGTTATTTATCCGGTCATTACTGTAGATAACTATTCTTTTCAGAACGAGTATAACTTGCGCCCCCTTTCGGGCGTTTTTATTATGGTTTTTGGGTCTGACAGAAGAGAGCACAAATTGTCAGGAACTAATCACCGTTTTATGGTAGGATTCAGTTGAAAGGAAAGGTGGTCATGGAAGGGGGCAAGAGTATGAACCAGGTCATCGAGTATCTTGAACATCACCTCACGGACGAGATAGATCTTAATGCGGTGGCGGGGTTGACTTAAGGGAGGGGACAATTGTCCCCACTACGAAGTGTGGATTCCCATCAAGAAGGTGAAGTGAACGGTGGCAAATAGGTTGTTTTAACTATAAACAGGTAGGTCTGAGAGGCTGTGCGTAAAAGCGTTATGGACGCTTTACGCGCAGTTTTTTTTTGAAACATATAATTTACAAGAAAAAAACTATAATTTGTCTGGTTGAGGGGGGCAGGCATCTTTAATAAGATATATTTGTAAGATAATTTTAACATAACTATTAGACTTACGGCTTAAAAGAAGCTTTTCCAACGGAATCGGTTGGTTCCGGGAAAAAGCGCGGTTAGAAAAAAGAAAAGGAGTGGATGTCTTGAAAAGGAAAAGTCTATTTCTGCTGTTACTGCTCATTTTTATGGTAACAGCCACCGGCGCCCTGGTTTCGGCGCAGGGAACGAAGGTCTTCACCGTATTTTTGGGTGAAGCCTTACCTGATTATCCCGGTTCCACGATTGTGGGGGATATTATTGAGAAAGAAACCGGGGTTAAACTCCAAAGGGAATATTTAGTGGGTGACCTCGAAACCAAAGTGGGTTTGATGATTGCCAGCGGTGAACTGCCCGATCTACTAACGGCGGCCCACTTTACCAGCCTCTTTAAAGATGCAGGGATGCTCATTCCCCTCAATGATCTGGTGGAAAAACATGCGCCCAATATCAAGCGGCTCTATGCCAAGCATTGGGAGCAGCTCAAACAGGAAGATGGTAATGTTTATTGGCTGCCCATCCAGGCTATTCCTTACGCCAACGATAATCCCCGCTATCCGGAGCTAGGTTTCTTCATTAACAAGAAGGTTTTGAAGGAAGCAGGATGGCCGGTCGTTAAGACTTTGGATCAATACTTCCAATTGATCGAAGACTATGCCAAAAAACATCCGACGATTAACGGCGGAAAAACCATCGGTTACATTGCCCTCTTTGACAGCTGGAGAAGCTTTGCGACCACCAACGTTCCCCAGCATCTCATGGGGTACCCCAACGAAGGTGAATTCGTCCCCGTGCTGGAAGACGACAAGTACGTCGTCCGGCAATATCATACATCCTACGCGGCGAAAGCCTACTACAAAAAACTGAACGAAATGTACAACAAAGGGATTGTCGATAAAGAAACCTTTGTGATGAATTATGACCAGTACATCGAGAAGTTAAGCTCCGGACGGGTGCTCGGCACTTTTAACCAGTACTGGCAGATCCAAGAGGCACAGGAGATTCTTCTTCGCGATGATCCGGAGAGTATCTTTGTTCCCTTCCCGGTTGTCCTGGACGAATTGGTCGAAGAATATCAGCGCGATATCCCCTATATTCAAGCAACCCAAGGGATGGCGATCACCACGGCCTGTAAAGATCCGGTTGGTGCCATCAAATTCCTGGATTATCTGATCCGGGAAGAAACCCAGTTCTTGATTCAGTGGGGAATCAAGGGTGTCCATTATGAAGTCGACGAAAACGGTCATTTCTACCGGACCGAAGAACAGATCAAGATGTTCTTAGATCCCGAATGGCGGCGGGATGTCTTTGGCGGGCCCTATTTCTATAATTCCTTCCCCAACTTGCGGGGGATTGACGAAAACGGGAACAGCTTCATGCCCGATCGGCAGCCGAAGTTGATCTACGCCGACAGCCAACCCACCGAAAAAGAGGTCATGGACGCCTACGGGGTGAAAGCCTTCTCTGAACTTTATAATACACCAAGGGAGAAAAAGTATTACCCGCTTTGGACCATCACCATTCCGGCCGGTTCGCCAGCCCATATCGAACAGACCCGGATGAAGGATGTCTTAAACGCTTATGTACCCAGACTGGTGATGAGCAAGTCCAACAACTTTGAGAAAGTGTGGGCCGAATACGTCAAAGCGATCTCCCCATTAATGGCCGAACAGATCAAAGTTTACCAAGAACAGATCGACTGGCGGATGGAAAACTGGTAATCCTCCAATAAGAACACGGGCGAGGGCGCTTTACAGCGCCCTCCGTAAATTGAACACTGATTAAGGAGCGTTGAAGAAAGTGAATACGCCAGTAACGCCCAGATTAATGGTTGAACAAATACCCATCGGGAAGCGGCCTTTCTGGAAGACCCTCAGGCAACAGAGAGTTCTCCTCTTTATGTCGGTCCCTTTTGTGATTCATGTGATCATTTTTAAATATGTTCCGATTTGGGGTTGGACTTTAGCCTTCCAAAACTACTGGCCGGGAAAGAGTTTTTTTGATCAGGTGTGGGTTGGGTTTGATAATTTTAAATGGCTTTTTCGCGATCCGGTCTTTTACCAAGTTTTACGTAACACTCTGGCCATGAGCATTATCCAACTGGTCTTTGGGATGGTTTCTTCGATCGTCCTGGCCTTGCTCATCAACGAGGTCCGTCTGGTGTTTTTCAAAAAATCCGCCCAAACCATCTCTTATTTGCCCCACTTCATCTCTTGGGTGGTGGCGGCCAATTTGGTCCGTGATGCCCTTTCCACTGATGGGGGGATTGTCAATGAGCTTTTAATGAGTCTACGTATTATAAAAGAACCGATCATGTTTTTAGGGATCCCCAAACTTTTCTGGTGGATTATTGGTGCTTCCCACGTTTGGAAAGAAGTAGGGTGGGGGGCGATCATTTATCTCGCCGCCATCGCCAGCGTCGACCCTAACCTCTACGAAGCGGCAACGATTGACGGGGCCGGAAGATTACGGCGTATTTGGCATATTACGCTTCCATCAATCAAGCCGATCATTGTGATTCTGCTGATCATGAATATGGGTTATCTGTTAAGTAGCGGTTTTGAGCAACAATATTTATTACAAAACGGGCGGGTGATCGATTACGCACGGGTTTTTACCATCTACGAACTGGATTACGGTATTAAGATGATGCGCTATTCTTTTGCTACGGCGGTCGGGATCTTCCGGAGTGTGGTTAGTTTAGTTTTGGTTTTTGGCGCCAACTACCTAGCCAAACGGATGGGCCAGGAACGATTGTTATAGGAGTGATTCGATGAAAGTACGGCGAATGCGTTTGACAAAAGAAGATCTGATCCTGGATTTTGTGGTCTATACTACCCTTATCTTTCTGGTGATTGTCACCCTTTACCCTTTCCTAAATACCTTAGCGGTCTCTTTCAACGACGCCCTGGATAGCTCCAAAGGAGGAATCCATTTATGGCCACGGAAATTTACCCTTTATAATTACCGGTCCTTACTAACCCGTCATCAGATCTACAATGCCGCTTTGATCTCGGTGCTCCGGACGGTCCTTTCCACGTTCTTTTGCACCTTTTCCACCGCAATGGTCGCCTATACGCTGAGCCGGAAAGAGTTTGTGCTCCGGAAAATTATTTCTTTCATTTATGTCCTCACCATGTACATTGATGGGGGACTGATTCCCACCTATTTTCTGATGCGGAATTTAGGGTTGACCAATAATTTTTGGGTGTATGTACTGCCTGGCTTAGTTACGGCCTTTAATCTGATTGTGATCCGTACGTATATTAATGGGTTACCGGAAAGCCTGATTGAATCGGCCCGGATGGATGGTGCTGGAGAATTTACGATTTTTGCCAAAATTGTTCTTCCCCTCTGTAAACCGGTGTTGGCCACGATCGCGCTGTTTGTCGCCGTTGCCAACTGGAACTCGTGGTTTGATACTTTTTTGTATAACTCCTCCAACCCTAAACTCAGCACTTTGCAGTATGAATTGATGAAGGTCCTCCAAAGCGCCAATTCGATGACCGGTTCTCTGGAGCAAGCCCTGGCACAAGCCGCCACCGGGTCGGTTAATACGATTACCCCACGGGCGATCCGAGCGACGATGACGGTGATTGTGACCGTACCGATCGCGGTGGTCTATCCTTTCCTGCAAAGGTATTTTGTTCATGGGCTAACCTTGGGTGGGCTTAAGGAATAGGCGGATTAACCAGCGCAGGGAAGCAGAGCGTTGATCAAAATGGAATCTTATGGTATAAAGAAGATAGCGGTTGTAACCAATTATTAATGAAATGGGGCATTGAAACACAAAAGTTGGCCGAAGGAGTCGAAGATGCTTATTCTCGATAATCTTAAATTAAAGTATAAGCTCTTTTTCGTCTATCTATTTTGTGTTTTTGGCCCAATATTAGTGATCAACCTCATATTTTATTACTATATGATCGGGAATGTTAAAGCCATCCAGGAGAACTTCTACCGCCAAGCTGCCCAGCGTATCATTGGTCGGATCGAGAGTGATCTGCAGACGGTGACTTCCTTATGTAACAGGATTTCTTTTGACCGGACCCTCTACGAAATGCTGGACCGGGATTTCCCTGCTGAAATCGAGTATGTGGAGGCTTATTACAACTACTTCTTAAACTATCTCTTCATTAACGGCGAGTCTTACCCGCAGATCAACAAGGCGATATTTTATACTGATAATGACACCATTCTCCACTCCGGTTCCATTTTCCGGATTGATGAACGCATCAGTAACGAGGATTGGTTTCAACAGGTCGTTGTAAATCCCGGGAAAAACCACCTGCTTTACGGTCCAACCCATTTAAAAGCCAATAATACCGTTGTTACCCCGCTTTTCATGGTGAAAAGCCTTAACCTCTATAAGGGACTGAACCATTATCTGAAGCTCATCCGGTTTAATATAAACACCGAACGCATTATTAACTTCATTGCGGCGGAGAAGATTAAAGGGGAGATTCTCATCCTTGATGAACAGGGACAAATTATCTTCGCCGACCATAAACCGGATTCTGACTGGCAGTTGGACACATATTTACGAAAGAACAAAGGGCAGGTAGTGGTCGAAAAAGCTGCTGCTTTAGGGTGGACCCTGATCAGCCATATTGATCAGCAGGAAATCAATAAGGCTTTACGGGAACCGCGGAATCGAGTTATTATGCTTACCACCCTTAGCCTGCTGGTCGCCTCGGTAATTATTGCTTGGATCTCCCGTTCCTTCTATGATCGCTTAAACGCCCTTTCCGAACATGTTAATAGCCTGGTCCAGGAGGGCTTTAACCGCCAATATACCGGGCCCCCGGGTAATGACGAGATCGGTACCCTGATTAAGGCCTTTAATAAAATGGCCGTTAAGATCAGGAGCCTGATCCACGATGTCTATGAGGCTAAACTGGAACAGTCCCGGGTTAATTTGGAGAAAAAACAGGCCGAACTGAATGCTTTACAGAGCCAAATGAATCCCCACTTTTTATACAATACCCTGGAATCTATCCGGATGCGTTCGGTGGAAAAAGGGGAGAAAGAGACGGCCGAGATGATTAAGCGGCTGACCCGTTCCTTCCAGCGCTTGGTCCGTTTTCGGCAGGAATGGGTGACCGTTGCGGAGGAGATTAGTTTTATCAAGGATTTTTTGACTATCCAGCAATATCGTTTTGGTCCGGAGTTTCAGTATACGATGGAGATTGAGCCGGCGGTTCTCGAGAAAAAGATCCCCAAACTGGTGATTCAACCTTTTGTGGAAAACGCGTGTTTGCACGGGATAGAAGGCATCGATCGGGTGGGGAAGGTTGAGATTGCTCTTTGTCTTCGAGAAAAGAAGCTCTATTGCATGGTCAAGGATAATGGGATTGGGATTTCGGCCGAAAAATTACGGCACCTGTGGGCCGATATCAAAGGCGAAGAACCACAGGCGGGAAATATTGCCATCCGCAATATTTATCAACGCTTAAGCCTCTATTATGGCGCGGACTTTGATTTAGTAATCGACAGTCGGGAAAGGGAAGGCACAACCATTACCCTGATTATTCCGGTGGAGGGATAGATATGTATAAGGTTATGATTGTCGATGATGAACCCAGTATCAGAACGGGATTACCGAAGATCATTGACTGGGAAGCCTATGACTTTTCCATTACCGCAGTGGCGCGGAACGGTGATGATGCCCGGCGTAAGTTGGAAAAGGATTATCCGGATCTGATTATTACCGATATCAAAATGCCCATTCTTGATGGTTTCGGCTTGATTCACCACATCAGAAAGGATCTGAACGACTCCAAGATGCCCTTTATCATCTTAAGTGGTTATGATGAGTTCGCATTTGCCAAAAGGGCGTTGCAGTATAATGTGAAAAGTTACTTGATTAAACCGGTTGATGAGGAAGAATTGATTACCCTGCTGGTTGAGGTCCGGAAAGAGCTCGCCCAGGAAGACGTGTTTGCCAATTTTTATCACCAGCGGGTGGAAGCCTTCAACCATAATTATGCGGAGATTGAGGAGTTTCAAGCCCTAAGCGAGGCAATCGAAAACAACCGGACCGACGAGATAAAAAGGTTGATCGAACGGATCTTTCACCGTTTTGAAACGGAAAAACTTCATCCCAGTATTGTCCAGGTTCATCTGGGAAATTTTTTCATAAAAATCTGTACGCAAATTAAAGAGATGGGCGGGTTGGTTGAGACCCTCAATAGAAAGGAAAGCTTGATGACCGTTCACCTCAGTAATTTAAATGTTAACCGCCTCAAAAATATTTTTACGGAGATATCCCTGGATTGTGCCGACTATATAGAGGAATTAAAAAAATCCTGCCGGGTTATTAACCGGGTAAAACAGTATGTTGAAAAGTATTACTACAAAAACATAAAGCTTAAAGATATAGCGGAGCTTCTTTATATGAACCAAGCCTATCTTGGGCAATTATTTAAAAAAGAAACTGGCATGCTCTTTTGTCAGTATGTGAATAACAAACGTTTGCAAAATGCCAAAAGATTACTTTTGAGGACTGATTTGCCCATCTATCAAGTGGCCGAGCGGGTCGGCTATCGAAACGTGGATTATTTTATCCAAAAGTTTAAGGAGGGTGAAAACTGCACTCCGCTGGAGTATAAAAACAACCACATGAAGGCCTGAGATGGTGGTCTTGCCTTCGTTACACCTGTTCGCCCCAAAGGGACGATCTTCTTTGCCCAGTTCCCTCTCTTCTAAACTATGCGGATCGCAAACTGCGGACAGGCACCGACACAGTAACCACAGGTCAGGCAGGCTTCTTGTTGGATAAAGCCCTTTCCGTCCCGGTCGATAATCGCCTGGTTCGGACAGGCCTCCACGCATGCGAGGCAACCGGCACATAAACTTTCCACGACTAAAAAGCGTTTCTGCAGCGCTGCGAGGGAAGGGAGGGCGGCGGGTTTACGGTCTTGGAAATAGGCCAGGTTGTATTCGACTTCGGCTTTCGAAACCATCCCCACCGCAATAGAAGCATTACCCGGTATGGCGCGGGCGTACTCCACCGCTTGTGCATAATCGCCGACCAGAGTGCCGCCAGCCAGCACCTTCATCAAGTAAACCCCTTTTCCCTGGGCGACACAGTGGGAAATCGCCATCTCCATTTCTTCTCGGCTCCCATCCAGAATACCGCGGCCCGATTTGTTAATCAGTGGAAAAACCACATCAATCCCCTCTACGGTTGCCGCGCGCGCAGTCACTTTTACGGAATGGGTACTGATGCCTACGGCTTTAATTCGCCCCCGGTGTTTGTTTTCATATAGACACTCCAGGGTGCCCTGTCTTTTTGTAAAAACATCTTCTCCAACCCGGGCGGCATGGAGATGGAAAATATCGATTTCATCCAGGTTTAACTCGTTTAGTGCCTCTTCGATTGCGGTTTGCATCTCCTCGTAGGTTGTGGCGGGAGACTTTGACGCAATAACCGGGTGCTTTTTCGTCTGTTTAAGGGCCTCGCGGATCGGGGCGTACGTCTTGTAGATTTGCGCCGTATCGATAAAGTTGATCCCGCCCTCTAAAGCCGCGCAGAGAACCGCAGTTGCCTCCTCAAGCGGCAAGTTCTTTTGCAACGGACCAAAGGGTAAAGCCCCAAAGCAAAGCTCCGTTACTTCTAAGCCCGTCTTTCCCAAGAGGTTTTTTTTCATGACGACACCTTCCCTCTAATTAGTCGAGAACCGGATCCCGCTGATAGTATTTTTGAATCGCTCGTTTTTACCTTTCTTCGGCAAGCTTTTTCATTTCCCTTGTATGTTACGGATGAAGTTTTATCCTTTAAGCTGGTTCTTAACGAGAAAGTAGTAGTAAGGAGGCCACGCCAGTGCCACCTTTTTTCCCAGAGCCAGCAGGGAGCTGTAAAATAATTCTCCATTTTAAGCAGGAAAATTATTCAGGAGGGAGAATATTTTTTATTAGTCGAAAACGGTTTCGGGTAATATCTAAAGTTTAGAGGTTGAGCAGATGATTACTATTAAAGACATCGCCCAAAAGGCTGGGGTATCGGTGGCAACCGTCTCGAAAGTTATGAATAATTACCCCGATGTTAGTCAAAAAACCAAGGACAAGGTTAACCAGGTCATCAAAGAATGTAATTTTCGGCCAAACGCCGTCGCCCGCAGCCTGACAACGCAAAAGTCATATACGATCGGGATCTTTTTTACCGATCATTTCAACACTGGTCTGCAGCATCCTTTCTTCCATGAAGTTATTTTTGGCATGGAAAAAACCTTGGGTGAGCATGGCTATGATCTTTTGTATTTCGCCGACCGTAGATGGGGCGAAAACTTCAGTTATAGTGAGAAATGTCAAAACCGGCACGTGGATGGTGTAGTCCTGATCGGGGTTGCCCGGGATGACCCGAACTTGGACGCCTTACTCAACTCGGATTTACCGGTGGTCTTTATTGATCTTGACATCTGTGGCCGCAAAGCGTCATACGTCATCTCGGATAACACCGGGGGCGCGGCGGAAGCGATCAGATATCTACACCGTTTGGGTCATACGGAAATTGGTATGATCATGGGGTTGACTTCGACCAAGACGACCCAAGACCGTCTGGCTGGCTTTCAGCAGGCCATTCGGGAATTGAACCTGACTTGCCATCCGCATTGGCTGGTCAATGGGGAGTATACCGAAGAAGGTGGTTACCGGGCTATGCGCCACCTCCTTCAGGAGAAACCGCAACCGACCGCCGTTTTCTGCCAGAGTGACCTGATGGCGATCGGCGCCATGCGTGCCATCGAGGAGGCGGGTGGCAAAGTTCCGGAGGACTTCTCGATCATCGGTTTTGACGATATTGAAGTCAGCCGTTATTTAAAACCGGGTCTAACGACGATGCGACAGGATAAAATGGCTATGGGGCGCTCCGCGGCCGAACTGATCCTCCAGATGATTCACGAACCGCACGGTACCTTTCGGCCGGTGATCCTTCCGGTCGAAGTAGTCGAAAGAGAGTCTTGCTGTCAACGACGGTAAAAGAAGCGGGCGTTTCTTTATAGAGAATGCCGAAAACGGTTTCGACAAGGAGGAACTAGTGATGATGAACGTTAACGAACAGGCGAACGAGTATCATTTAATGCCCAACGGCGATTTTGTGATCGCCAACTACCAGCAGAAAAAGACCTTTGCCAGTTTTTTACCGGGGATTGCTGGTCTGCACGGTATTCCCCTTTGGGTCTTCTACGTGAACCGCGGTCAAGGCGTGGCCAGTTTCGGGGTGGCGGACAAAGACCACGCCATCATGGAATTCGAAGCGGCGAACAAAGCTTATCAGCGGGTCCCAACCCAGGGTTTCCGCACTTGGATTCGGACGCGCGGCGATGGGCAACCTTCTGTGCATGAACCCTTCCGCCGTTTGCGGCCGGGGGTAAGAACGAAGATGATAATCGCCCTTTCAAGCTTGACTTTGGAAGAAGAGGCCACCGATCTTGGCCTTAAAACCCGTGTTGAGTATTTTATTCTCCCGGAGGAAAACTTTGGTGCTTTGGTCCGTAAAGTCACCATCACCAACCAGAACAAAACCCCTCAGACTCTTGAGGTATTAGACGGTATGCCCGTGATCATTCCGTATGGTTTGTCCAACCAAGCCCTGAAAGAGATGGCCTACACCTCAGCAGCTTGGGCCCGGGCCTACGGGGTGGAAGACAAGACCGCATTCTACCGCACCTATGCTGCCACTGCCGACCAGGCGGTCGTGGAAAAGGTGGAGGCCGGGAACTTTTTTATCGCCTTGACCCCGGTAGAAGAAGGAACCAAGCTGTTAACACCGCTCGTTGACCCGGAGTTGATCTTTGCGGAAGAAACCAGTTTGGACCAACCATTAGGCTTTTTCCGCCGCAACTTAGCAGCATTCGATGGGGAACAGATTACGGAAAACCGGTTGCCTTGTGCCATGGCGGCGGTGCAACGGGAGTTAGGCCCCGGCGAAGAACTGGTGCTCTATTCTGCTTTCGGTTTTCTGCCCAAATATGACCTCCTCGCCACGGTGCGAGAGAAGTTTCAACAGGAGGGCTATTTTGAGGAGAAACAAAGGCGTGTTGAACAAATACACCGCTATTATACGGATTATACTTTAACCGTCTGTAAGGACCCGCGGTTTTCTTTCTACACAAGACAGACTTTTATGGATAACTTTTTACGGGGGGGGTTCCCCCTGAACCTGGGTGCGCCGGGCGAAGAGCGGCCGTACTATGTTTTCTCCCGCAAGCATGGCGATCTGGAACGGGATTATAACCAATTTTACTTGGCACCAACCTACTACTCCCACGGGAACGGAAACTTCCGTGATGTTTTACAAAACCGCCGCGTGGACAATTTCTTCAATCCCAAATTAAAGACGGCGAACATTAAAACCTTTGCCAGCCTGCTCCAGCCGGATGGTTTTAACCCGTTGGTGATCGAAGGGTCCAAGTATCATTTGACCACGCCATCCGCGAAGGAGCAGGCCCTTTGCGGGTTATCCGCAGAAGACCGGGCAAAGCTGGAAGCGGTCTTGGGTGAGCCTTTCACTCCCGGTGCTGTCGCCACTTTTATCATGGAGCAGAAGATCCAGCTTCCCACGGATCTGTCTGCCTTTCTCGGCAGGCTCATGACAGCCGCCGACACTTGGACGGAAGCAAAGTTTGGCGAAGGTTATTGGGTTGACCACTGGACGTATCTTTTGGATCTGATCGAGACCTATCTCGCCCTTTATCCCGAGGACCGGTCGCAGCTCTTGTTTGCCGATCATTCCTATACCTTCTATGATAGCTATGTCAAGGTCCAGCCCCGAAGCCGAAAATATGTGCTGACCCCGGCGGGACCGAAACAAACCGGCGCCCTCATCGTTGATGCGGAGAAAAAGAAACTGATCGACAGCCGGAAAGTGTTTCCTTATGTCGTCCGGAAGGAAAACGGCCGCGGTGAAATCTACCGGACCAATCTGTTCGTGGTCCTTTTTACCTTGCTCCTTAATAAACTATCTTCCCTGGATCCCGCTGGGATCGGTCTGGAAATGGAAGCGGGCAAACCCGGATGGGATGATGCCATGAACGGCTTACCCGGTTTGTTTGGTTCCTCAACGCCAGAGACCATGGAGTTGTTGCGGTTGGTCCGCTTTCTACAGGAAACCCTGGCCCAACACCTGAAAACAGCGGCTCCGAGCGCCGGGGTAAAAGTACCGACTGAAGTTTTTGCCTTTTACCAAGGCTTGGGCTCCTTGCTTCCGGCTGCACAACCAGCTCCGACGGGGAATGGCTCCGAAGCTGCGCTGGAATATTGGACGGCGGCAACCTCCCTCCGGGAAGAATACCGGGAAAAAGCCTTTCTGGGCTTTGCCGGCACGGAAGAGACGATCTACCTCCGTGATCTCCAGGCTTTCTTCAAAAAAGCCCTGTTTAAACTGGAAAACGCAGTCGCTCAGGCCCGGAACGAAGAAACCGGCCTGTTCAACACCTACTACACCCATCTACCGGTGGAATACCAGCCGACGGGGGAGGCTTCTCCGGATGGTCTCCGCTATGTTGAAGTTAAGGCCTTTGCCCACCATCATCTTCCTTCCTTTCTGGAAGGGCAGGTCCGGGCGATGAAGATCCTGACCACGCAAGAAGAGAAACGGATCCTACACCAAAAGGTTTCCCAGAGTGGCCTGTACGATGAAGTTTTGGGGATGTACCGGCTTAACGCCGATTTGAGCGATGAATCATTTACCATCGGCCGGGCACGGGCTTTTTCTCCGGGGTGGCTAGAGAACGGCTCAATCTGGTTACATATGGAGTACAAGTATCTTTTGGAGCTGCTCCGGTCAGGTCTTTATGATGAATTCTATACCGCGGCCCAATCAGCCTTGATCCCTTACTTAAAGCCGGAAGTCTACGGCCGCAGTATCTTGGAGAACAGTTCTTTTATTCTTAGTAGTTTGAACCCTGATCGTGAGAATCATGGGCGCGGCTATATCGCCCGGCTTAGTGGGGCCTCGGCCGAGTTCCTTAGTATCTGGGCTTACCTTGCCTTTGGCCCCCGGCCTTTCCGGCTCCAGGGTTCGGAACTTGTCTATGCACCCCAACCGGTCTTGCGGGGCGACTTCTTTACGGAAGAGCCCCAGAAAGTGGCGGTTCAAGCCGGGCCCACCCAAACCCAAGTCGTGTCAATTCCGGCCAATGCTTTTGCCTACCGGTTCCTCGGCTCGACCCTGGTGGTCTATCACAATCCCGACCGCCGCGATACCTTTGGACCGGACCGTGTGCACATCCAAAGTTTCAGGCTCCTTGACGCCGAAGGTAAAACCATAGAGACCGCCGGTAGTATTGTTCCTTCACCACTGTCTACGCAGATCAGAGAGGGCGCGTTCCCGCGGATTGATGTTTTTTTCGGTAAAAGAGATTAATCCGCTATTTTCCTGCGGTAATGTTGAAGAGAAAGGAACTGAAGAGATGGCACAGCAGAAGAAAACACCTGGTTGGACTTTTTTAGAAGAAGGGATCTTCCTCCTCAACCAGCCAGAAGCAACCAATGGCTTGTATTTTCCCCTCGCCAATGAAGCGGGGATGATGTCGGCAATCTCTCCCCGGCTGCACGGGGACAGCAAGACTGGACAACACCACTTTTTGTTACCCCCGGTTTCGGTCGCGGATCTGCATAATACCAAAGCGGCCCGGAATTTCTGGTTTTTCCTTGATGGTTGTGGTCCCTGGTCCGTAACGGGGAATACCCCGCAGCAAAGCTTGGCCTCGGAACAAGAGTCCCTCCGTTTAAGTGCCGGATTCCTCTGGCACCAAATAATCAGGGAAAACCGGACTTTAGGCTTAAAATGCGAAGTAACCAACTTGGTTCCGGACAATGGGGACCAAGTTGAACTCATGAAGGTCAAGATCACCAACACCGGGGACCAGGAGATAACCCTTACCCCGACGGCGGCGATCCCCATTTACGGGCGCTCGGCAGATAACCTCCGGGACCACCGGCATGTGACTTCTTTGCTGCAACGAATCGATACCAATCAATACGGAGTGGTCGTTGCTCCCACCTTAATCTTTGATGAACGGGGCCACCGGGAGAACCAGGTGGCCTACGCGGTACTCGGGACCGAAGGCCAAGGCCAACCGCCCATCGGTTTCTTCCCCGTAGCCGAGGAGTTTATTGGAGAAGGGGGTTCGCTGGAGTGGCCGCAAAAGGTGGTCGAGAATAGCAATGACTTCTGCGGTGCCGGTCACCAAGTGGCGGGTTATGAAGCCATCGGCGCCCTCCGTTTTGCGCCCGTACGGCTCAAACCAGAAGAAACCAAAACCTACATCATCATTATGGCAATCGGTCGGCATGACACTGATTTTGAGGCCTTTGCTCGGAAATACGGGCAAGAGACCGCATTCGACCATTATTGGCAAGAAAATAGCCGCTACTGGCTGAAAAAATTAAACCGGCTTACCTTCCAGACCGGGGAGCAAAGCCGCGATTACTGGCTGAAATGGGTGACGCTCCAACCGATCCTCCGGCGCATTTACGGCTGTTCATTCCTTCCCCATCATGATTATGGCCGCGGTGGCCGTGGCTGGCGCGATCTCTGGCAGGACTGCCTGGCTTTGCTGTTAATTGAAGACGCCGACGTTCGTCACCTGCTGTTGAATAATTTTGCCGGGGTCCGCATCGACGGGAGTAACGCCACGATTATTGGTAAGAATGCGGGCGAGTTTAGCGCCGACCGCAACAATATCCCGCGGATCTGGAGTGACCATGGTGCCTGGCCGTTGTTGACCACTAAGCTATATCTGGATCTAACCGGCGATTTAGCTTTTCTTTTGGAAGAGCAAACCTACTTTAAGGATCATCTTACCCATCGGGCACAAGCGACCGATGAGCAGTGGTCGGCCGCCGCTGGTTACCAACAAAAAGACCGTCATGGCCAGATCTATCGTGGCACCATCCTTGAGCATCTGCTCCTCCAGAATGTGACGGCCTTCTTTAACGTGGGTGACCACAATAATATCCGTCTGGAGGGGGCCGACTGGAACGATGCGTTGGATCTGGCTCCAGAAAAAGGGGAAACCGTCGCCTTTACTTCCTTTTACGCCGGTAATCTTCTGGAACTAACCGGTCTCCTGGAAGCCCTTCGTGACCGTTTAAACCTGGAAACGGTAGAACTGGCAACCGAGATGATGATCCTCTTCGATTCCCTCTATGATCAGCTTGATTATGATTCGGTCAGCGCCAAGCGGACCCTTTTAGCGAAATATTTCGACTCCTGCCAGCACACGGTGGCGGGCACAAAAGTTAGGGTGCAGATCGAAGATTTGATCGCCGACTTAACCACCAAGGCCGAATGGGTGATCCAACATCTGCATAAAAACGAGTGGATAAAAAATAAGAAAGGTTTTGCCTGGTTTAACGGTTATTACGACAACGACGGTCAGCGGGTGGAGGGCGACCACCCAACGGGGGTCCGAATGACCCTGACTGGACAGGTTTTCGCGATTATGTCCGGCGTTGCCACCAACGAACAGGTACAGCAGATCATTCAAGCCGCGGACCATTACTTGCTGGACGAGGAGGGTGGAGGGTACCGCCTGAACACAGATTTTCAGGAGCTCAAACTCAATTTGGGGCGGGCGTTTGGCTTTGCTTACGGCCATAAAGAAAACGGTTCGGTCTTTAACCATATGGCCATCATGTACGCCTACGCGCTCTACAAACGCGGTTTTGTCCACCAAGGCCGTTTTGTCTTAGATTTGCTCTACCGGCATTGCTGTGATTTTGCTAAAAGCCGGATCTATCCGGGCATTCCCGAATACTTCGATGCGCAAGGGCGGGGGATGTACCATTATTTAACCGGATCAGCCAGCTGGTTTCTGTTAACCTTGGTAACGGAAACTTTTGGGCTCAAAGGCGAGCTTGGTGACTTAGTGATCGCCCCCAAGCTAACCAAGGATGACTTTGGCCCCAACGGGCGGGTGGCCATTACCACCAATTTTGCCGGGCGAAAACTTACGGTGACTTACGAAAACCCAAAGCGCCTGGATTATGGGGTTTACCGGATTGGCACCATCAAGATGAACGGTCAGGAGAGACAGGAACCGGCCTCGGGAGCGCAGGTCCTGATCAAACGGGAAGTGCTAACCCAATTCCCGGCGGACCAAGAAATTGCCTTAACCGTAGTTTTAGCGAAGAAATAAAAAGGAGTGGACTCCTCAGGGGGATTGTCGTAAAGCAGGAGAAAGAGAGACTGCCGCTCCCCCTGAGGACCCTGTTGTTCCGAACTTGGGAAAAACGGTATACCGTAGACGAAAGGCAGGCGAAAAGATCTGGCGGTTCTGGTGAAAATGTTTGTTCCAAAATAATGCTCCTCGAATTTGAAAGAAAACAATGTAAAGATGGGGAATACTTTAAATTTATTAATGTAAACGATTTTACCATTTAAAAAAAACACTTTAAAAAAGGAATACTTTATAGTATAATCAATTACAACACGCAACCGTTTAATAATCTTAAAATAAGATAATAAGATATTGTTAAACGCTTCGACGATTAAGTTATTGACGGGCGAATATTTTTTCCCCTATTAATTTCATACAGAAATTAATAGGGGTCCTGACAAGCCCGGTGCGAAGGAGCATGAGCCCGATAATGGTTAAGTAGGGTAGCGGTAATAAGTGTAGTATCTATGCAAAAAATAGAATAATGATGCATGAGCCAAACGGGATGGGTAAACCACCTTCATTTTGCCGATCTGTTCCGTTCGTTTGATGCTGCTTCAAAATGATCCAAATTGATCTCTGGAAAAAAATTATCGGCAGGGTTATGTAGTGAAGAAAAGAGGCGCAGCTGTCGCCAATTAATTTCATAATGAAAAAAAGTCCCGTGATCTGGTTTAGGAAAGGGGAGGTGGTAGGGCACAGTTTTACACGTCTTTAGTGCGAGGTACTATTGTTCTCGAGATAATAAAGGATGAGCCAGAAAATGATATTACTGGGATTAGCCAACATTGAGCAGCAGGAAGAAATGATCAATATAAAAAATTAATGGTTTTTTCTTTGGTCGTGATTTTAATATTCAGTGTGACCGTGTCAATGGCGGCAAAGGAGAAGGATGGGGTAAGAGATGAAAGTATCATTCAAAAATATTCCTCTATATGTCAAATAACCGCAAAATTGCCGTAATATGGGTATAGTTTTGTGTTATACTATTACTGCGAAGAAGCGCTCAGCAGAGCGCTTCTTTTTCTTATATTAACATGAAGTCACAGGTTTAATGATTGATAAAAATATCGAAAGGAGGCTTAAAATAAGTATTTACAGGGAACAGGGCAGTAGGAAATTATTTAACTGCCCTTTTCTTTTAAAAAGGAGGTTTGAAAATGCTGACCATCTTGGAGTATATTTGGTTCAATCGGCCTGAAGTTATTATGCAATTAATTGAGATGAATAAACTCAGCGCCAAAATATTTGTGGCTTCTGCCGAGGAAAAAAGGGAAGATAGTATCGATGAAACGTATGCTCGCTTAATGAAGCATGACAAATGGCGCCGCGGACGGGGAGGTGCCATTCGGCAGTTGCATAGTCTGTAACAAGTGGTATTGCATTTTTATACTCTGGTGAAGAATAGGTGCCTAGTTTTTCGAACGGTAATATTATATGCGGACAAGCATTGGATAATGCCAAAAGTTTCAAGTTTGTAGAAAAAATTATGAGAATTTAGATATGGGGAGGAAAAAACATGGAGATTAGCCGGAATGACGCAAGAGCGCTCGCCGGGTTTATCGTACGTTACCTTAAACTCTGTGATGAGGATGCCTCCTTAGAAGATTTTGACCGCTGGCGGGCTGAGGTGCGAAACAGGTTTCCGGAAGAACCGGACAAGGTTTTACTAAAGGTTCAGGAAGAAATAGTGAAATTTCGGTAGAGATGCTACGTAAAAGAACTAATCCTATCGCCAATATTTCTCTTGTTTTGAGAAAGAGGTGACCCAAAATTTTAACGCATGCAGAAGAAAAAATTCCTGAGCATGTCTTTAGGTATGTTGAGAAAGAACTCTATTCTTATCGTTTTTACCAAACGGCTTTGGAAGAATTGAAAAAAGACATGGAAGAATTAGCAGAAATGTATCCAGAAGCCCGTACAGATAATGTTGCGGTAAAAAAAGAACCTGGTGATCCAGTTGGTTTAGCAGCGATCCGCTCAATGATTATTGAGGGAAAGATTAAGCGCAATTTAAGCCACATCCGAAAAATTGAAGCCGGGTTGAAGTTGCTGCGACCGGAAGAAAAACAACTAGTAGAGAAGAAATATTTCTCTGAAGACTATTGCACTAATGACCAAATAATGCTTCAACTGCAAATGAGTCGAAACTCATTTTACCGTATCCGCAATGAAATCATTTATAAATTTGCTATGGTCTTTAATGTTTTCTAACAGAAATACAAAAGCGGTACAAAACAGATACGCCACAGTGGAAAAAATATGATAATATGGTATGGGAAAAGAATGGTTTTTTTGGAAATTAAAAAGGCAATTCCAAACATTACCCCCCCACTTAATAAGTGGGGGGTTTTTTAATGCCTTTTTGTAATCATCTTTTTAAAAACGCTTTGAGTGACTAACGAAAGAAAACACCTGTCCTTCTGTTCAGGTGTTTTTTATATTTTAGAAAGGTGAGTGACTTATCAATGATCTATGCG
>ERZ773359.1535-NODE-1535-length-31613-cov-16.403955_pt1 | contig 31613 bp, 23 predicted proteins | sample MGYA00374955_ERZ773359 | MGnify/ENA primary metagenome ERZ773359 (study PRJEB29098, sample SAMN04486028) | biogas fermenter metagenome | study: EMG produced TPA metagenomics assembly of the Biogas fermentation microbial communities from Germany - Plant 4 DNA1...
GACCGCTTATATGGTGACAATATCACTGTCCGATCACAATCACAAATATTTTAATTGACAAAATTAAATTGCTAACTTAAAATAAAAGCAAGTACGGTATGAAAACGTTTTCAGCATTTTATTCAAAGGGGGTGTGTGCAAAAGCCGTAATAAAGCCAGCGAAGGAAAAGTCACACACGCATGAGCTAACCTAATCTTTAAGAAAAGAGGTTTTGCAATGAAAGAAGCGGTTCCGGTCGGGAGCGTGCAGGTAAAACCTGCATCTCAGTTGAGCTTCGGAAGGAAGATCGGTTATGGTATCGGTGAGATAGCCCTGAATTTCTTGGTTGCCGGCATGTCCAATTATCTGCTCTTTTTCTATACTGATGTTTTTGGTATCACCGCCGGCGCAGCAGGTTTAGTGATGCTTCTGGGACGGATTTGGGATGCTGCTAATGACCCTATTATGGGGATCATTGGGGACCGAACCCAGACTCGCTGGGGAAAGTACCGTCCCTATGTGCTCTTTGGCGCGGCACCGGCCGCAATAGTAACTGTTTTAACTTTTACAACGCCCCCATTTAGTGTTTCGGGCAAATTGATATGGGCCTATATCACCTATTTTGCCTGGTGTGCCGCCTTTACCGTAGTAGCTGTACCGTACAATGCTCTAATGGCCAATCTAACCACCGACTCTCAGGAGCGCAGTTCTTTGAGCGCCATTAAAACTATTTTTGCAGTGCTGGGGTCTCTCCTTGTAGTTGTATTGGCCAAGCCCATGACCGAATCGCTGGGATCCAGCTTGCAAAGTGGATACACAATAACTTTTGGCATCTTCAGCACTTTAGCTTTCATCCTGTTCGTTATTTGCTTCGCTTTGACCCGGGAGAGAGTTGACCTTTCTGCCCAAACTCAAACTAACTTTTTCAACAAAGATCAGTTCAAAGCACTGGTTAATAACCGTCCGTTAATTACCCTGACACTGTTTTTCCTGTTTTTCCAGATTGCCTTTAGCCTCTTTCGCACAGTAGATTTGTATTTCTTTAAGTATGTGCTGGAACGGGGCAACCTCTACTCCATAGCCATGTTGGCAGCGCACATCTGTGCCGTAGCAGGAATGGTGAGCATGCCCTTTTTCGTTAAGCGCTTTGATAAAAAGAAAACAGCGCTGTGGAGCTGTGCCATTGGCTGCTTGTTTTTCCTACCCATGTACTTTATCCCGGGGAATGTAACCGTAGCCTTGGCTTGCATTGCCCTTACATATCTGATCCTATCAATTCCCTACGCGCTGTTTTTTGGTATTCTACCGGACACCGTGGAATACGGGCAGTGGAAAAGCGGCATCCGCGCGGCAGCTCTGATTGTTTCAGTCTTTACTTTTACGCAGAAGCTGGGCATGGCCCTTTCGGCGGTTCTGGCTGGAAAAGTCCTGGATTACGTCGGCTATGTCCCCGACCAGGCTCAAACAGCGACTGCACTACATGGCATCTTAATGCTACGCACAATTATTCCCATGGCCTTGGTGGTAGTAGGAGCGCTGTTCTTCCTCTTGTACAACTTGGATCGTGAAAAACATCAGGAGATTCTAAATGAGCTGAAGATAAAAGATGCGGTATAGCAATATGGGCGATAACACCTCGCCGGTGAGGTGTTATCGCCCTTCATGGCACCAATAGGTGGAATTTTTGAAAACACAAAGCGAAAAGGTGGTAATTTCATGGCCGTTTATCAATACACTGAAGATTCACTGAGAAAGCATCTGCTAAATCTTTACGAGATATCCTGCCGGGCCGGAGGTCTCGATTGCGGCGTGCGACTAAATGAAGCCGGCCGAGAGGTGGCCTCTTATCTTTACGAAAATATGCGGGAAGCGGGCCTGGATAATGTGCGGCAACAGTTCTTTACGACAGCCAGATGGTGGCCGGAGGAGTATTCTCTCTCTATTCATGAAGATGGTCAAGATAAACCCATTGTAGCATTTCCTTTGTGGTACACAAAGGGGATTGAAAACACTGTTTTGGAAGTTGTTGATGTGGGCTACGGAACATCCGGCGAGATGCGAGGAAAAGACATCAAGGGGAAAGCTGCTCTGCTGCACATGAAGCGGATCTTTCACTTTATTCAAACCTTTGAAAGAACCGGCGCCTTGGAAAAACTTTTAAAGCGGGGTGCAGCAGCAGTCATCGTGATGGATGAGCTGCACAATGTGCCGGGGGGTATGCTTGCCGTCAGTCATAAAGAGGTAATGAAAAGTGGCGGTAAAGTTGCACCGATTTTCCCGCTTCCATGCATGTCCATAGGAAAAACAGATGGACAAGAATTGCTCCGCCGGATGGCCACAGGCAAGGCTTTGGTAAAGATACACCTAAAAGTATCTGTAAGCGAGGCCGAAGCCAGCAACATTATTGGCGAAATCCCAGGGAACGGCGAGTCTCCAGAGATAATTATTGTCGGCGGACATTACGACAGCTGGTTCGGCGGGGCGCTGGACAACCTGGCTTCCCAGGCGGGGCTGATTGAACTGGCACGCCATTTCGCTTCCTTGCCCTTAAGCAAGCGTCCCCGTAAAATAATTTTTGCCTCCATATTCGGACACGAATTTGGCAACCAAGGCCACATGGCTCTGGCAGAAGAACTCCGCCCGTTTAAAGATAGGATCACCTGTTTTTACGACGTGGACGGCTCTGGCTCCATAGGTTGGGAGGTGGACCACGAAGGGCGAATTTTTGAGACCGGGTATAATGATATTTGTGGTATCGTTGCTTCAAGCAACGCCCTGGCCAAGCTGGCTTACCAGGCCCTTTACGACCACGATATTTTCAGCATCCGCTTTTACGATAACGCTCATATTGCCGACCTGGACGGACCGCTTTCAGAACTGGGGATACCGACCCTACTGCTGATCAGCAAGCATATTTTCTACCACACTCCCCTTGATACTCCGGATCGCATCCCACCTGAATTGGTCAAGAAGCGCATGGATGTAAATCGGCAAATTATCTCCGAGCTATTGACTTCACCGCCACAGTATTATATAGCTACCAACACCAATCCATTCCGCGATCAGAGCCCGCAGGCTCCCAAACTGCCTGATATAAGCAATGAAGAACTGCCGGTAAATCCGCGCCCCTGGGTGGATGGTCCGCCAAAAGATCTCCTATTTGAAGTAATTCCCGAAAAGCCTAGAGTTTTTTCGCCGGTAATAGTATGGCGAAGTCACTTTGTCAGTGAAGGGATCGCCACAATTTCGGATATATCCTGGTCATTTGGCAACCTGCTGGAGAAAATTTTCCCCAAAATGCGCCAGGGGCCGGCCACAGGGACCATTTACCTGCTTCCCGGAACCAAGACGATTCGCATGTTTGTAAAGGACCGGCATGGCCGTGTCAGCTCAGTGGAGCGGAAAATCAAAGTAACCTGGTAAAACCTTTAAAGGAGGGGCAAAAAGGTGATTTATTCGTTAGTTGCCTCTTTAAGCACCATTGCCTATTACCGCAACGCTAAAAGAAAAAGAATCTCCAGCTACGATCGAACGGGAGGCAATGACGATCGCATCTATATTAAACCCGGAGAAACGGCAGTGGTGGCGGATATTCAAGGTGCGGGATGCATTAATCATATCTGGTGTACTATGGGGGAAGTTCTTCCATCCATTGAACCGGAAGAATACTACCTGAGGAAAATGGTCTTGCGAATGTACTGGGATGGAGAAGAAGATCCCAGTGTGGAAGTGCCCATCGGTGATTTTTTTGGTATGGGACACGGCATGTGCAAAAACTTCGTCTCGGCGCCCTTGCAGATGAGTCCCGAGAACGGTAAAGGCTTCAATTGCTGGTTCCCAATGCCTTTCAAGGAAGGAGCAAAAATCACCCTGACCAATGAATGCAATGAAGTAAAGGTCTTTTATTACTATATCGATTATGAAGAATATACGGCTCTCCCCGAAGGGCTGCTTCGCTTTCACGCCACCTGGAACAGGGAATGCCCGACCGCCGGTGTGGAGCAGGGAAATATGTCCAACCTGGAATGGTGCTTCACCGGCCAAAACACCACCGGCGACGAAAATTATGTCATCCTTGAAGCCTTCGGCCGGGGGCATTACGTAGGCTGTAACATCAATATCCACAACTTGCGTGACAGCTCAAAATGGGACTGGCCCGGCGAAGGAGATGACATGATCTTTATCGATGGAGAAAAATGGCCACCCAACATTCACGGAACAGGCACTGAAGATTATGTAAACATGGCTTACTGCCCTACCCAGGAATACAACGCCCCTTATCACGGCCTGATCCTCGGGGGGCGAGATAACTGGAAGGGCAAGATCACTTACTACCGCTACCATATCCAAGATCCGATCATGTTTGAAAAATCAATTAGAGTTACCATCGAGCATGGCCATAACAACCATCGTTCCGACGACTGGTCCAGTACGGCTTACTGGTATCAGGAAGAACCACACCGGAAATTTAAACCGTTGCCGCCGGTCGAGAAAAGACTGCCTCTGGATGAAAAAAGTCTGTTGTGGTAAAAAATGCTACTATATGTCATAATTAAAATACTTCCATACCATGCAATAATCAAAACTTTCAAAGGTGTTGACAATGGCTACAATTAAAGATGTAGCAAAAAAGGCGGGAGTATCCATAACCACCGTTTCCAGGGTGCTTAACAATCATCCCCACGTACGCGAAGAGACCAGGCAAAAGGTTCTGGATGTACTGCGGGAGTTGAATTATGTACCCAATGCAAACGCCGGCAGTCTGGCCCGGAAATCTACTTCTATTATCGCAGTGCTGGTTCCCGATATCACCAACACATTCTTCACCACGCTGCTCAGAGGAATTGAGGACAAGGCCTGTGAGAACGAGTTGCTGGTAATCCTAGGCAACACCGATGAAGACCCGAGCAAGGAGCAAATTTATATCCATAAATTCCTGGAGCGTAGGGTTGATGGATTGATTGTAGTGCCCGTTGAAAACCGCCGGAAGAATCTCAAGATCATACAAAGGCACGAAATACCATTTGTGCTGGTTGACCGCCGGGTTGAAGGAGTTGATGCTGATTTTGTCGGTTCGGACAACTACCAAGGGGCTCGCCTGCTGGTTAATCACCTCATTGAGCTAGGCCATCGTGATATAGCGATGCTCTCCGGGCCTAAAGAGGTGTCGGTTTTCCGGGAGCGGGTCGAAGGCTTTTTATCGGCCATGCGTGATAAAAATATCCCGGTAAAACCAGAGTTTATTCTTTACGGTCAAAAACCCATCAAGGAAATCGGGTACAATCTCACCTGCAGACTGCTCAGCTACAAAACCCGACCCACGGCCATTTTTGCCGCGAACAATTCTCTGGCTGTCGGCACTGTTACGGCCCTGCAGCAGGCGGGATTAAACGTACCGCGGGATTTGTCGGTCACCTGTTTTGACGATAATGACAGCAATTCATTCAAACCATTTTTTACTTCGGTGATCCAGCCGGCTTACATGATGGGCTACGTGGCAGCAGAAATACTGATTAAGCGCTTAAAGAATAACAAGAAGGGCCAGGCTAACAAAATTTTGATGCAGACGGAACTGGTCAAGCGGTACTCTACTGCTCCCGGCCCAGCCGGGATCGCGGATTAACAAGTTAATAAAGTATGGAAAGGAACGGGTGTTAACATGAACAAGGGAAAATTTTACGCACATATGACGCAGGAGGTCTATCCAAAGATCGGGATAAGGCCGGTGATTGACGGCCGGCCGTTGGTGCGGGAACCGTTGGAGGAGCAGACCATGCAGATGGCTCGCTCAGTAGCCAGGCTTTTTACTGAACACCTGAAGTACCCCAACGGCAAACCGGTGGAGTGTGTAATTGCTGATAGTTGTATCGGCGGGGTGGCCGAGGCTGCCCAAACGGCTGAAAAATTCGCCAGGGAAGGCGTTGGCCTGTCGGTTACGGTATCTCCATGTTGGTGTTATGGGGCGGAAACCATGGATATGGATCCGCTTATCCCCAAGGCCATCTGGGGCTTTAACGGGACAGAGCGGCCCGGCGCCGTATACTTGGCCGCTACTTTGGCAGCCCATGACCAGAAAGGGATTCCGGCTTTCGGCATATATGGCCGGGACGTTCAAGATAGCGGCGATACAGAGATACCAGCCGATGTCCGGGAAAAACTGCTCAGATTTGCCCGGGCTGGACTTGCGGTGGCGCAAATGCGGGGCCGCTCCTACCTTGCCATAGGCGGGGTCTCCATGGGCATAGCTGGCTCTATAATCGATCCCGATTTTTTGGAAGATTACCTGGGCTTACGCTATGAAATGGTGGACATGTCTGAGTTTGTGCGCCGGATTGAGCAAAAAATTTACGATGAAGAAGAATTTGAAAAAGCTTTTCAGTGGGTCAAAGCCAACTGCCAAGAAGGCCCCGATTTGAACCCCGTCGAGAGACAGGCCTCTCCGGAGAAGAAGGAGCAGGTCTGGGAGACCGTGGTAAAAATGACCTTAATCACTCGTGATCTGATGTGCGGAAATAAGAGGCTGCTTGAACGTGGCTTTAGCGAGGAAGCAATGGGCCACAACGCCATTTTGGCCGGTTTTCAGGGGCAGCGGCAGTGGACAGACTATTTCCCAACCGGTGATTTCATGGAAACTATTTTAAACTCCTCTTTTGACTGGAACGGACCGAGGCGGCCTTACCTCGTAGCCACAGAAAATGACTGTCTAAACGGCATAGCCATGCTCTTCGGTCATCTACTGACCAATACCGCCCAGATATTTGCCGATGTTCGCACCTACTGGAGCCCGGAGGCGGTAAAAAGGGTTACCGGGAAAACTCTGTCCGGTCTGGCTGAAAACGGAGTCATTCATCTACTAAACTCCGGTTCGGTCTGCTTGGATGCAACCGGCCAGCAGTCTATTAATGGCAAGCCGGCGATTAAACCGTTCTGGGAAATTAGCCGGGAAGAGATCGAAGCCTGCCTAAGAGCGGTTACTTTCCGCTATGCCGATACCGGCTATTTCAGCGGAGGCGGTTTCTCCACAGAGTTGGTTACCAGGGGCGGTATGCCGGTAACCATGTCCCGGATAAACCTAATCAAGGGGCTCGGTCCGGTGCTGCAGATCGCCGAAGGGTATACTGTGGATCTGCCCGATGAGGTACAAACAGTGATTATTAATAGAACCAACCCGACCTGGCCGACCACCTGGTTTGTGCCGCGGTTAACTGGAAAAGGTGCTTTCACCGACGTTTATTCGGTAATGGACAAATGGGGCGCGAACCACTGCGCTCTAAGCTATGGCCATATCGGAGCTGATTTAATTACCTTGGCTTCCATCCTGCGGATACCGGTAGCCATGCATAATGTAGATACAGAGCATATTTTTAGGCCCAGTGCCTGGGCAGCCTTCGGCACCAGTGATCCTGAGGGCGCAGATTATCGAGCTTGTGCCGCGTACGGCCCGCTATACCGCTAAACTCTACTGGAGGGGGTGTAAATATGGCTGAAAAGCTGGTTCTTGGGCTGGACTTCGGCACAGATTCTGCGCGGGCTGTTGTAGTCAACGCCGAAAACGGCCAGGAAGAAGCCGTTGCGGTGGCAGAGTATTCTCGTTGGAGCAGCGGGCTCTACTGCGATGCCGCTTCTGACCAGTATAGGCACCATCCATTGGACTATATCGAAGCCCTGGAAAGTGCCGTGAACAAAGCACTAAAGCAACTGCCGGACAGCGGGAAAAAGAACATTGCCGGTATCGGCATCGCCGCCACCGGTTCAACTCCGTGCGCCGTCGATAAAGAAGGAGCACCCCTGGCGCTAAATGAACGGTTTGCTGAAAACCCCAACGCCATGTTTATCCTTTGGAAAGATCATACCGCTATTGCGTCGGCAGAAAAGATCAACGAAACCGCCAAAAACTGGGGGGGGACAGACTTCACCTCCTATTCCGGCGGAATCTACTCTGCAGAATGGTTCTGGGCAAAAATACTGCACGTCTACGAGCAGGATCAAGAGATGGCCCGGGCAGCTTTCTCCTGGGTAGAGTTGTGTGATTGGCTGCCGGCCCTCTTGAGCGGAATAACTGACCCGTTGCAAATCAAAAGAAGCAGGTGTGCCGCAGGCCACAAGGCAATGTGGCATCAGAGCTGGAACGGGCTGCCCGATGAAAAATTCCTGGCCCTCCTGGCCCCTGAACTGGCTGCCCTAAAACCTCGCTTATATAATGAAACCTACACATCAGATCAATTGGCGGGACGGCTGTCGCCATACTGGGCGAAGCGGCTTAACTTGCAGCCCGGAATCGCCATAGCGGTAGGGGCTTTGGACGCCCATATGGGCGCAGTGGGTGGGGGAATCACCCCCGGTACGCTGGTAAAAATTATGGGCACATCAACCTGCGATATCTTAGTGTGCAGCCCAACGCTTTTGGGCGAGAGGCCGATGGAGGGCATCTGCGGCCAGGTTGATGGCTCGGTGATCCCCGGGCTCATCGGTTTAGAAGCCGGTCAGTCCGCTTTTGGTGATGTCTATGCCTGGTTTAAAGAGCTGCTGGCCTGGCCGCTGAAGATGATGGCTCAAGAGTCACAGTCAACTGCCGGAGAAATGGCCGCTGTCTTAGCCGAAAAGGCTGAAAAAGCCATTTTGGACAAGCTCTCTGAAGAAGCAGCCACCCTCGATCCAGCGCAGAGCACTGTTTTGGCGCTTGATTGGCTGAACGGGCGGCGCACACCCTATGCCAATCAAAAATTAAAAGGAGCTCTGACAGGGCTTACCCTAGGCACTACCGCCCCGGCTGTTTTCCGTTCCCTGGTTGAAGCTACAGCTTTTGGCTCCAAGGCGATAATCGACCACTTCCACCAAAAGGGGCTAACCATAAACGAGGTTATAGCCCTTGGCGGAATCCCCAAAAAGAGCCCGCTGGTAATGCAGATTGCCGCTGATGTCTTAAACAAGCCGATCAAGGTTGTTCGTTCCGGCGAAGCCTGTGCTCTAGGTGCGGCCATGTTTGGCGCTGTCGCCGCCGGATTGTTTCAATCTGTTAAGCTGGCCCAGGAGCAGATGCAAAGTGGTTTCAGCGAGACCTATTCACCCCGGCCCTCGTATGTAAAAATTTATCAAAAGAAATACGAGGATTACCTGCGGCTTGCCGCTGCTGCAGAGGCTAACTTTTCAATTAAAAAGGAGATGACAAGGTGAAAAAAAACCTGCTGTGCATGTCGGTAATTTTAATCATTTTTTTAACTATAGTCTTTGGTAGCTCAGTAACTCCTGCACAAGAAAGAGAACTAGTAACGATTGAAGACAGGGGAACATACTTTAACGTAGTGCTAGACTACCGGGGTGGTGCTTCTCACAGGGAAGTAGGCGAGGAGTTAGGTAGAAAAATACTGGAGGTTTTGCCCAATTATGAGGAAATATTGGATTCTGCCCTGCTCGAAATGAGTTACATGGCTGCCGGGGGAAACCCTCAACTTATTGAGTATGCTTATCAGCAATTGTTAAGCAGAACCGAAGATATAAAGGAACAACTACATCAAGAGTATAAGGACGAACTTGAAGGAATGGCCTCCCAGTTTTCTGGCCAGGAATCTAACATTGTTGGAGATGGGAAACTGTCTATCGACGAAGTCTTCATGCTTAATTTGATGCCCGATATTATCCGGGAAAGTAGTTGTTCTTTTCTTGCTGTGTATGGACCCCGCTCTGCTACCGGAAGTACCCTTATGGCCAAACTGTTTGACTGGAACCCCGGGTCGCAAAACCAGCTATCAGAAATACAAGCTGTTACCACTTATTTACAGGGCGAAAAATCAATCTGTGTAGTCGGTCTACTCGGCTGGATGATCGGTTCAAATGGAATCAATAAACACGGTATTTTTGTTGGAGCGCTTGATTCTGGAACCGGTGGTCCTTACTCCTCAAGCGGCAAGCGTTCGTATAGTTTTGATGCAAGATATGCTCTCGAGAACTTCGATACACTTGATGCCGTCCTTGAATATTTAAGTGATCCGGAAAAAAGTTATACTTACAGCCATAATTACGCGGCTATCGACAGCACTACCGCTAAAGTCCTTGAGAACAACGTTGATAATCCGGCACTACGGATGATTAGAACTGAAGAATCCGAGCTTGCGCCCGGAATAAATTGGGAGCTCGATAACTCTATCGCCGCTGTAAACTGCTTTGTGCTGGCGGGCAATTATACTAATGGATTTTGGTGGGCAGGCAACTCCTCTCGCTGGAATAGTTACCATACCCAGCTCGCTGCCAAAGGAGACACTGTAACCTTCGAAGACATGAAGGAAATTGCCTCTTACTTCACCGGCAGCGCCCCAGGTCGTATGGAGGATGGAGATATCTATAATCAGGGCACGCAGCAAGCGATTATTCTAGATCCGAAAAACTTTCGGATGGAGGTATATTTCAGGCCCAAAGGAATGGGGCCACTACCCTTAGAGCCGACCTTCGAAGTTATAGAAATTGATTTCGGCGATGATGATTCTGAGGATGAAAACGGATTGGATGAACCAGAACCAGGCCAGCCTACGGATCCGGAGCAGGAACCCAAGGAACCTGCCGATTCGGATCCCGTTCCCCCACTGCCCTCAACATCAGGCTCAACGGCTACAATATTTCTCGCTGGCTTGATACTTCTTACTGCTACAGGAGCCACACTCATAACACGAAAGCTTAATATTTAAAAATTTCCCCAATATTTCTCCAATCCACCGCTTACGATGGCGGTGGATTTTTTTTCTGTTTATCTGCTTCGCTCATATAAGGATCTTACCCTGCGCAAACTTGTCCGGCAGCGCTTAAATAGTGTATACTTATCAATCAAGTTCATATTTTCTATAAGGAGAGGAAAAATGGACCAGACAATTCATGCCCTAGTATTTATTCTTTATCTCCTTGTAATGCTAATAATAGGCATTTATTTTTTTCGGCGAAATCAAAGTCAAACCGACTATTATCTTGGCGGCAGAAAACTAAACTTTTGGGTCACCTCCATGAGCGCCCAGGCTTCGGACATGAGCGGCTGGTTGATGATGGGGCTTCCCGGCACGGCATTTCTGCTAACTAAAAATTTGGGCTTGGCCGAAGCATTCTGGACGGCCCTGGGATTGACCATCGGAACGTACTTAAACTGGCTGCTTCTCGCCAGAAGGTTAAGAAATTATTCAGAGATATCGGGAAACTCAATTACGATTCCCACATACCTTGAGAACAGGTTTAGAGATAAGACTCACCTGATCAGAATCATATCCGCCTTATTTATCGTAATATTCTTCCTGATCTACACTGCGGCCCAATTCTCGGCGGGAGCGAAACTTTTTAATGCCGTGTTCGGCCTTGACTATAAGATTGCGCTGCTGATTGGCGCCCTGGTCATCGTATTGTATACATTTTTGGGCGGTTTCCTGGCTGTCTGCTGGACCGATTTAATCCAGGGCACCTTAATGTTCTTAGCCCTGATTATTCTTCCAATTTTAGCCGTAGTGCACCTTGGCGGAGCAGCGAAGACTTTTGACCTGGCGGCCGCCATCGCCGGCGTCCCGGAGGGTTTAGGGTTTGGCGAATGGACCGGCATTGGAAGCGGCCTCAATGCCCTGGCAATAATTTCGATTGCCGCATGGGGGCTGGGATACTTTGGACAGCCTCACATCCTTGCCCGATTCATGGGCATTGAAAAGGCCGAACATATCAAACCTGCCCGAAGGATGGCCATGGTCTGGGTAGTAATTACCCTTTTTTCCGCTGTTGTCCTGGGGGTAATCGGCAAAGCTTTCATGTCCACCATTGTTTCGGCGGAAGAATTGATCGCCATGGACGGAGAAAAAATATTTATCTACATGGTCCAGCATCTGCTTACCGGTCCTTTCGCCGCCATACTGGCAGGCCTTCTCTTGACCGCTATACTGGCCGCGATTATGAGCACAGCCGATTCGCAGCTGCTGGTTACCTCTTCAGCCATTTCTGAGGATATTGGCAAAAACCTCTTTCGCAACAAAATTAACGAACAAAACACGATCTGGATCAGCCGTATCAGCGTTCTAGCCATCGCGGTGGTCGCATTTATTATCGCCGGCGACCCCGACAGTTCGGTTTTTGACCTTGTTGCCTACGCCTGGGCAGGCTTCGGAGCAGCCTTTGGTCCCGCCATTTTAATGTCGCTCTACTGGAAGAGAATGAATTGGCAGGGCACGTTAGCCGGCATATTGTCGGGAGGCATCTCCGTGCTGGTATGGCGCAACTTTATAAAAGAGTACATTGATTTGTATGAGCTGCTCCCAGCCTTTGTTATATCGGTAATTTTTATTGTCGTAGTCAGCCTGCTGACCAGCAAGCCGGATGAGGAAATAGAAAAGGAATTTGACGAATTTATAAAGGCCGAGCTGCACAATTAATCCCCATCTATGCTGCAACTGCCACAAGAGAGGGTAAAAAACCATCTGGGGCTGTCCTTGCCGACTTCGAGGACAGCCCCCCATTTTCCCGCACAAAGCCAGGAACTCGCCCCGATATGTTAGGCTTCCCTCAGCTCGGCAAGTATCTTTTCCGCCTCCGCTGCGGGATCTTGCGCCTGGGTAATGGGACGGCCCACCACGATATGGCTCGCTCCGGCCCGGGCCGCCTCGGCGGGAGTCATGATCCGCTTCTGGTCGCCAGCGGCGCTGCCGGCAGGGCGGATGCCCGGCGTTACCCGCAGAAAATCCCGGGGGAATTGCGATAAAAGCGGAAGCTCGGTGGGTGCGCAAACCACGCCGTGAATGCCAGCCTCAAAGGCCAGCCGGGCCAGGGCGGCTACCTGTTCGGCCACCGGCCGGTTCACCCCGATGTGCCCCAGGCTCTCCTGGTCCAGGCTGGTCAAAACGGTCACCGCCAGGAGGCGCGTCTCGCCGCATTGCTCCCGGCAGGCCTTGAGCATCTCCGGGCCGCCGGCGGCATGAATGGTGCATAAATCCACCCCCATTCGGCTGGCCGCCGCTACCGCCCTTCCCGCGGTGTTGGGGATGTCATGAAACTTCAGGTCCAGAAAGACCTTCTTCCCCTGCTCCTTGAGCCAGCTGACCATGGCTGGCCCGGCAGCGGTAAAAAGCTCCATGCCCACCTTGAAAAATTTTACCTTCTTCAGCTCCTTAACCCAGGCCTTGGCCTCTTCTTGCCGGTGAGTGTCCAGGGCTACAATTAGCTCGGTCATGGCAACCTCCTTGTTGTCAATCGTCAATGGCCCATACAACTGTGACCGATTCGGAGATATTTACATCCTGCGGCGTGAAATCGTAGCCGGGGCTTGACATCATTGATTCTGCCGCCATGTCATATTTCATGCTCGAATGAAAATGTATTTCAGACCAGCTGTAATCTATGTGCTCAAGCTTGCCCACCATGACGCCGGCTGCTTCGGCCAGCACCTTTGCTTTAATTTTAGCGTTTTTTACCGCTTCCGCTATGGCCATATGCCGCAAGGGCTCCGGATCTTTGACCTGGAAAGAGACTGAAAAAGAAGCCTGCGACTGGGTGCGGCTCAGGGCACGCAGCACTTTATTTAAATAACCCCTCTCAAAGGGGAATTCAACCTTTAGTTGATGAACCGCCTTATACCCTCTAAAAACATATCGATCATTTACCCTTTCAAAATGAGTATCAATGTCAAAATCAACGGTTTTCAGGCTGTCCCGCTCAAGCCCCACCGCAGCCAGGTCCTTCTGCAAGCTTTCCGTCTGCATCGCCACCTGCTCCATGCATTTGCCATAATCATAATGCTCGCTGTTTATGGTAAAAGAAATCACCACCCAGTCAGGCGCCGCCGACACCCTGGCGCTGCCCCGCACAGTAATGGTCCTACTGTTCACAATAGTTGCCTCCTTTTACAACTGGAGCCATATAAAATCCCATCAAATCATCTGGAACGCACTCCATGAAAATAATGGGGAGAAAGAACAAGAGACGGGCAGCTTAAGATATGAGAAAAACTTATTGGAATATCTTGTTGTAACATTCTTAAAAAGGACTTTACACTAAGTAACTTTTTAGGAGTCGCCCACTTTCCATAATCCTTGCGGCAGCACTTCAAAAGTTCTTTTTTCTTCAAGCAGTGATCCAGGAGCCCATGCAAGTCCTTCGCTGGCAATTTTCTGTCCAGCCCCTTTAACAGCGTCCCAATTTCTGCCAACTAGCGGTTCGATTAATCCTTTAGCAATTATTTTATCCGGTTCTAAAACGTGGCCCCATACTGGCTCATCTTTCTCGAGCGTAATGTAAACACTTGTCTTTTTCTTATGCCAGCTTCCTGGAAAACCAGTTATGTTGCGCATAGTCTCTTCTTCAACATATTTTACCTGTTGCAACAACTTTAATTTCAATAGGCCAAAGCCATAACGACGCTCTCCGCCCACCTGCAATCGTTCGGCTAAATCATCAGCAAAATCAATCTTTTTGGAACAACTACCTGCTATAATTGCAATATTACTATTCTCTACCCTCACTTGGAAAGCTTTTGTTTCCCCTTCGCGGACCCAAAGCAAACCCTTTAAATAAACTGAGGTGTTTTCATTCTCAGAACCTCCGGCAAGATGCGGGGTAATAAACTCTACCTGGTGCAGCATGCCCTCCTCGGCAGTAAAACTTTGTGGATCTATGGCTGCCGAAGCAGCGGAGCTTAAAAATTTCTTTTCAAATTCCCTGCTTGTTAAGAGGCCATCACCCAAGCCGAAAGTTAGCCCTTTATCTTTTGTATAGCAGGGGATATAGATGCAGCCTTCCTCAAGACAGGGGTAAAGATAACTGAAGCGAAAGGCCTCTTCCAAGGCACGACCGACTTTTTGGTAGTCGGATGTGCCAAGCATCAAAGTTAGCTTGTCTGTCAGCGCAGCCCAAAGATGCCTGCCCAGTACGTAAGGCCGGGTGCGAAAAAGGTGCATTGTTTTGTGATAACCTATGTGCAACGGTGAGGATACTTTAAATTGCCAATCAAACAAGCGCCAACTCATTGCTTAACATCACTGCTTTCCTGTTTTTCCTCGTCATCTTTCTTTTTCAACGCCTTCGCATAATAACGAGCGTAAACAAGAGTCTTTTCTGCTAAGAATATGGCCAAAGTCAGATCATCCAGCTTGGACAAGAGACCGTCTTCTTTAGCCAACTCCGTGGCGAAGCATCGCGGGGAACTGGTGGGGGCATCCTCTGCAAGAAAGCCATGTTCTTTGAAAAAGCTAGAAAGATACTTGATGATTATTCCGGCCCCCTCTTGTTCTTTGTCGCTTGCTGCAGCACAAAAGAGAGCCAGGGCATAAAGGCCTTGTTCTTGCAAAACACCCAGTGCTTTGGTAATCAGAACATCAGCAGCGTCCCTGAGGGCACCCCTGACGTCCTGGGCCATATCTATGGCATAGCTAGCGCATTCCTGTTCCAGGTTCGCCACCTTATACCCGATGCTCATTTTCACCACATCCTTTTTCACGTTCTTTATCAAGATTTAGAACCTTCAGGCGTCCCATGCCCCGGGTATTCATTCCACCGATTCCCAAGGTGGCAAATAAGCTCAAGCCTTCTTCTACATGCTTTTTTACCCAGGAGCAATCAACTTCCTTGCCATCTTCTTTTTCTTTTATAGGTTGGTTGTTAATTCGGTAAGACAAACCGTTTCTATAGTAAATATCAAAGACAAGAACCGTACCCCTAGGCAGCGCTTCAAAAGTGAAGAGGGCTTTATCTTCTGCAGCTCCCGTAGCCGGATCAATGCTTACAGAGGTCCTTACTTCCAGGTTATTATTTACAATTAGGAAAAACAACCTATCGGATACTAATACGCTATTTTCTGTAATAGTAGCGGGTATTTTTCCCTCTTTCAATTTTTCTCGCATTGTTTTTATTGCTTCTATGTTTGCGCCCTCGATTCGCGGCAACATGAGCCACCCAAAGTTCAGCCGGCTGTCATTCCTTTGTTCAATTTTCTCTCCCAAGGGACAATAGCCATCACCCGGAACACCTGGATTTTCCTTTAATTCTAGCATTTGCAAAGCAGAAGGAGATGTCACCCATACTGGCCCGATCATGCTGGCAACGGGGAAAAAAAGGATATGAGCGTCAAAAAATTGGGCTAATCCCTGCATGCTGCTTCCAGAACCCTTGGAAAAGCCATAAGGGATGCAAACAGGACATGCAGGATCAATTTGGCCGCAGTGCTTTTCCCCGCCAGTTCCGCCGCTGCCGGCACACCAATATTCCACTTTGCCATCTTTCCATACATAGCGATTGTTGGCCAGGGCGGTGTAAGCTCGCGCCGGTCCGCTTAAACTTGTGCCTGGCACCTTGGGCAAATTTGTTCCCGGCTCCCGAATTATCGGTAGATCCACCCGCCCCAGGCGCGAGCTTCCGGCACCAACATGCAAAGGATCAAGGGTTATAGCATAGTACTGTTTAAGTTCACCTGGGCTTGTGTCTTTTTTAGTGCACATGTTAACGCCTCCCCGGTTTAATCTTCCCGATTTGCATATGCCAGCTCAGGCAGCGCTCCAGCAAGCCGTCTTTAACTGCACAAAAAAGATAAGGCTCTTCTTCCTTGTTAACCTCCAGGATATTAAACAGCGACGACCGGACATGCTCCTGCCACAACGAACCGGCTTTTTCCTTGTCAAAGCGGTTAAGCTCTTCCCATAAGGCACAAACTTGAGAATAACTCCACTTTCTATCTTCAAACTTTCGTTCAAACATTGCCCAGAGTTCAATCAGCCGCTTAATGTCATCCAGGACCCTTAAGCCCTCGTCAATAACGAACCGATCAGCAGCATTTCCCAGGTAAGCAAGCTTAAATAAAGATTTCTCCAGCATAATTTCGTCTCCGAACTGCAACGCTTTAACATGAACTACATAGTCGCCTTTATCGGTGTAGTTAAACGAGTAGTCTTCTCTTTGAGGGTCTTCACCACATATCCGAAAATAAGGATGCCAAGAGTCCTCCTTCAAGGGATCCCCTGTAGCGTATGAAACAACCCATCTGAGCGGCTCCGAAGCTGGGTAATCCGAAGTTATAGGCTGTAAGTCCAGTGTTATTTTTCTCTCGTCTTCGTTTAGATCTACAGGCCCTACTTTAGCTTTCATCGATTCTTCATTACTCTCATGGAAGGCCTCCACTAACCTTTTGGCTGCATCTAAGGCCAGGTATAGGGGGGTCCGGCGGTGGAAAGCTAAAACCCCCAGGTGCAGGGGAAGCCTGTCCCGAACCTTGGAAAAGTTATGGCAATACTTGTCATATATCCCCTTCGCAATAGCCAATGCGTCAAAAGCCGGTACCAACACCATGAACTGGTCCGGGTAATCGTAAATATTGATAAAAGGATAATACCCTTGATAATCATCCCATGCTTCCACGGCATCCTGGAGGCAAAAGCCTGTTTGCCAAGATTTATCTTGCTCGCGTTTTATTTTAATGTCCTGCCCGTGCGCGTTTAGGCAGGCCGCAATCATCGCGGCGTTTTTCCCGAGCTTTGACAGAAGTTCCAGGTTTACAGTGCTACAAAAGAGACCTTCCTGCGCATCAACGCAAACAGGACTAAAGCGCACCCCGCTCACTTCCAGATCCAGCGTTGCCCCTTCTTTCAATCCAGGCTTGGGTACGATTTTGAAGCATAACCGCTGATGCCGCAATCTTTCGTGCAGTTTTCCTCTACCTCTGCCATAAAAATAGTCGGGCAGGATTTTCTTCAATATCTCTTCGCTGTTGAAATTTTGTATTGTTTCCCAACAACGCCTGATGCGTGCCGGAGAGGGGCTTTTTTTAATCACAGAGGAATTATTTATACCCACTTTCATCGTCTTGATGAAATCGCCTTTAAGCCAAGGATCAAGATGAAAGCAGCCCACCAGCAGCGCCACCAAGCCGTTTTGATCCGCCACCTCGTCCAGCCAGATTGTTTTTTGTTCCGGTTTCATTAGCCATGCTCTAGAGCGACTTTCACGCCTTTTCATGCAGTGAGCACAGCTCTCTTCGTTTTGTGCCATCGGGCGCAGGCGGCAGATGGGGCATATCACCTGGCTGCTCCAATTATCGGTAAAATTTTGTAAATTAAATCTGGTAGTGGTGGTAGGAAAGTTTAACTCATCCAAAGCTTTGACTCTAGCGCCAGGCAAAAGAGCCAGCAGAGCGTTCCTAATCTTACCTTCGAAATCACGTCTGTTTCTTTTGATATCATTTGGGATTTTATCGTTTTCATCGAGACATGTGTATTTTATTTCGCATTCGGGCCTGCAAGGCGTCATTGGTTTGAAAGTAACTGCTGGCGCCAACTCGGGCTCAATTCCGTCACATATTTTTTTAATTAAGTCTATAATCTCCGCTTGCAGGCTCTGTGAGTTAAGTTCGGGTAGCAAGAAGTAAATGCCAGTAGTGTCGCGATAGAGCTCATTCCCAATAGGGTATACCACTTCAATCCAGCATTTTACATCATTAAATAACTTGTCAATCTTGCTTTTATATCCTAAAACATCGCCAATTTTCATGCCCTTGGCAAGAATCCCCAAAACATCCACACTTACTGCTAACACCTGGCACCTAAAATCCAGAGCATCAAAGGAAGCTTTAGAACGGTCTAGAAGGTTCTTGGCTACCGCACATTTAAAAAGCGTTGCTACAGAGTAAGAATGATCCCACAAGGTTACATCGTTAGCCGGTCTGCGAGTTTCACCTAAAAACTTTAAGTAGAATCTCTTAGTGTCATAGATAAGATTATTCCTGATTTTAATAATATCATTAATACCTTCGCTAATATTTTTGCTTTTTTGCCACTCTTGTAGGTGTTTTTGGACCAAAGCTTGAAGCGAACCTTTTATGCGCTCGGCTTCTTCTTCAGTAACATGATAAAATTCATATCCGAAAGCACTAGAAATAAAAGTATGGCTGCTATCCTGTTCATTTTTTTGTTCTACCCTATCTTTATCCATCCCTGAATCGATTCCATCAAAACCGTTCCATTCTGCATAAAGTAGCCGGATAAGCTCAGGAACCTGGCAGGGTTTTAATTTAAGCTTACTTTCCTGTTCGCGGTGGTGTTTTTCGAAAATATCTAGTAGGTTTGCTTTCCGTCCACAAATATCGATTTCAATGTCACGTAACAATTGCAGTAGAGCGTTATCTAGATTCTTTTTATAATTGTGCCTATTGGTTTTATCTAATTGAAGTACAAAATTCTTCGTTGCCTTGCCCAAATCATGCAGGTAAGCGCCAATCTCAGCAAGAAGAATCTGGGTGCGATTATCTTCCAACTTTTTCAGCAAGTTCGCCACCCAAGCTCACTTCCTTTTGCATGCGTTCAATTTCTTCCTTTAGCTGTTTCAGGCTACTAAAAGAAATAATCTTCTCTATCCCTTTCACGCGTAGGGAGCCTTTCTCTTGCGCCCAGCTATCCTCTACCACTCCCCAACCTACAGACTTTTTTGCTGAAAACCCATATTTAAAAAGCATAGCTTCCAAACCTTTAGCTACGTCAGTTAAGCCAGTTAGTGATTGTTGCAACTGTTCTTTTACATCACTCTTCAGCCGGTGAAGGGGGACAAATAGCAAACGCAGTACTCCCCTGGCATCTTCCGGAACCACCTCATAATAGATCGGATTTTTACCGGCCTTTGTTCGGCGATCGTGGGGATTGATTACTGACATCTCTATTTTGGTCCAGAAGGTGGGGGAAAAGTGAAGCATCCCCGAAAAATGAACTACCTTCTCATCATCGCTGTCCTTTGTTTCATCTCTGTATTTTTGAAAATTTTTCCGGCACAATTTGCGAAATGAAGCCTCGGCTTCTTTTCCACCAAGCCGGTCGAGGTAAGCCGCCAATCCACGAACACCGTCATCCTCGCCCTTCTCTGATCCAAAAAGGAGAAGGTGTTGCAGGCGCCGTTTAGCAAATAGCTCTGGATTGCTCTTAACTGGCTCCAAATGTACTTTCATCATGGACCAGCGCAAGCATCCTTTCCAGGTCGTAGCAGCCGTAAAAGGCACACCAAAGACCTTCTCTTTTTGCAGGGGGTTGTCGATTATGTGAAAGGGTATATCATCATGGGAATAAAAGGGGGATTTTAATACAAGGGGCACTTCTAAATACCAGCTCCCCTTGGGAAGCCCGTCGAGATCAACGTGCTTATCTACTCCAAGCTTCTTGAGTTCATATAATCTCCGTGACAGGTAACTAGCAAAGTCTTTGTGGTGCACAATTGCCTTGAGTCCCCCAGCGCGATTATCTTCGCCTACTCTGGCGTACACCAATGGTTCGATTTTTTGCAGTCTGCCTTTGTAATAAGGCAACTTGTTCTCTATGCTATAAGCAGTCAGGAGCAGTATAGACCGTGCATAACGATCGCCAACCTCGGCGTATTTACCATTTCCATGGACAAGGTCATTAATGTTCTCCTTTTCTTTTTTTGCTGCCTTGTCTCTTGACCGTTCACCTGTTTCCTTAACAGTGAAAGCGGCGTAGTAATCGTAAAGCACTTACGGGCGCCCCTCCTCTCCTTGGGCAAGGCTATCTACATATTTAAAATAATCGCTGTTAGAACCGGTTACAGTATCTCTATCCGAGGCGAATTCCCGCCATATTATTGCATCAGGGCGCGTCAGAGAATCCTCTAAGACAGAGTAAGGATTGGTCTCCCCCTTTTGCCCGGCCAGGCTCTCTTTCAACTCATTCAAAAAATTTTCCCTTATACCACTGATTATTTTCTCCTCCTTCGGAATCCATCCCCAAAGACGAAATTCCCATTGACCATTGTCTAGTGGGTAAGCAGAAGAAATGTTGATTTTAGCAGCGGTTCGATTATTTTTGGAAGAACCGAATAAACATTTTTCAATCTTACCTACTTTGCTTACCTTATCGCTTTCTTTGTTTACTTTATCGCTTTGCCAAAGTTTTTTGCCTTTCCCGTAGCGCAACCAGTTTCTTATCACTGGCGCTATAGGAACAGACCCAGCTTTGACCCAATCTATCACATTCGAATCCCCTTTAAGTCCATCTACTTCTTTCCACCAATCATTTTTAGGAGAAAAACGTACCTTGGCAAAAAACATGTCCTTTAAATTGGGTAAAACCAGGTCATTTTTATCTTTTCGCATGCCGTAATTTAGTGGCAACGAGGAGCGTAACTTTTCCCAGCGTCCCAAAATAGATGCCGCCCCTGTTAATGAGCTGTCAAAAAGTTCCACCACACCATAGCCGTGCTGTGTCTTGGCACCAATACCTCCCCAATGAGCGGCTATAGCAAGCGGCAGTAAAACAAATTCGGGATTAAATGAATCCTTGTAGGGAATTATACGCATCTTCAAATTACCGTAAATTCCACTGTTCAGGTACCAGCCCCTGCTTCTATTTTCAGGAACAATGCGTAATCTTTTAACATCGTTATTAACCTTTCCCCCGCTAAGCTGAATACTAAAACTACGCCGTAAGCCGGTGGCACCAAAAAGAAGACACGCTGCACAATAACAATAAATCTGCTTCCCGTCCCTTTTTTCTTTTGAGGGACACCGCTGATCGCTAATAGCGGGATCGCATACAAAAAAAGGCTCATGACCACGCAGCAACGCTTCGGCCCACCAGCGCAGGGAGCCCATAAAACCTGTCGCCCTAATCCTCTTGCTTTTAGCATCTATATCGCCGGTCCAAAGAGGCGTTTTTATTTGCAGGATAAATTCACCAGTCAACTGGCTGTTTCACCTCTTGCCTGCATTCTTTAGCCAACAGCAATGTCCGACTTAAAGACACTATCACATTAGGTAATATTTCGCCAATATTCCCCCATTGTTGACTTTATATGCATATCTGATATTTCATTTTTCGGTCTATATATGGCAAAATCCTGCTTGCTTCCATAAAATTCCCTCTTTCCTGCCAATAAAAAACTGCTTATATAAGCAGTAAAACTTCGAAGTAGCTGCCCATTACGCTACCGAAAGGATACGGAGAACAATGAGGGCGGCGTTATTATCAATATGCTCTTCAAGCTGGAACCACCCCCTTAGAGTTAATTCACAAACTCTGCAACTACTTCGCTCCTTATAGCCTTTCACGATTCTTTTCTTTCACCTATTCGCTGCGGCTTGTCACCATCAAGGATGTATCCTGGAACCGAAGGACTCAACTTCGATTGCTCCGCTCGCAATTGCTGGCAAAGCCAGTTTACAGCAAACACTGTTGCAAAACTAACCCTAATTCCCGATTGCTAAGGAGTTACAGGCTCCTCGCTCTCTATGTTTTCAACCAGTTCTTCCTCTTCTTCAATGATTTCATCGCCTTCAACCTGGTCAGCAACTCGCGATAGCGATTTACCCATGGCTTTTTCGATTAGTTCAAGAAGTTTTTCAGCACGCCTCTCAAAGAATTTGTAAAAGTCATCAGCTCGCAGCAAATCTGGCTCAATTAAATGGCTTCTCAAGATAAAATCCATCCGTTCAGCTGATATGCCTGCCTCTTTTTGAAGGATCGGAAGATATATGGATGGAGGGTGCCCGCCAATAATGCGGTTTGTCCTTGAGGATAAGGGTGATTTATTTACAACACTGTCATATAGAGCGCGTGGAATGCCTTGCTTGCTACACCAAGAACGAGGGAAAATATGGTGAATATCAACGTTCTCATCCCAAAAGTTAGTGTATTCAAAAGGCTGCCCAGAGCGAAAATCCAGTGCGCCTTCTCGCTTGAGCAAAGCGTTGATGCCTTTATATGCCGCCGATAAACGGGAACGTAATGAGCGCAAGCGATCCGGCGATAATGATGCATCAATTATGGTTGAAGGCAGAGGCCCCCCTTCAATAAAGGCAGGTACTTCGACAAAATCCTTGGCAAACCTCGTTTCCACAGCAGAACCATAAAGTTCACCGAAAACACCACACCAAAACCACTGAGCCAGCTTCCTTCTAACGCCATCCTCTTCCCAACGGTCACCCAGCTGGACTAAGATTGCAGCAAGAGGAACCAACTGGGTCTGATAGGGAATATCTTTGAACCAGAAAACCTTCTGCAGGGTTAAAAACTTAGCAGCACGTTTAAAGCCCTCTTCAACCCGGTCGGCCCACTTTTTGTAAGCATGAAGTGGAAGGTCGAGAATGGCCTTGCGATTGCAACTCACCGGGGGCAGTTCTTTAGGATTGGTTATGCCCTGCGCCTTCAGCGATTCGCGATATTCATGGGTATGCAATAGTGAAATTGACTGAAGAAAGTCGGTGCTAGCAATATTTTTAAGGACATTAAATTTTGCCAGCCTATGCATTCTACCTTCAACGCCATTTTCCTGATCCCCAAACCAATCTTTCCGAAGGTTAAAATTGTCAGCCGCATAAGTTGCAGTTAGCAACTCAAAGGCGTCCAGTTTTTTCCCGCCGGTATTGACTTTTTCAAACACAAGGCAAACGGCTTCTTTCGAAGTTTCTTTTCCTAGTATGATAACTGGAACCTGATATGTTTGAAAAGTCATGATAATCGATTGGTGGAACTGTTGAAACTGCTTGATTTTCTCTCTATCATAATCCCAAAACTGAAAGAATCCGTTTTGCCAGGAATAAAAATCAAAAATCTTGTTCACGGGAAACATTAAATTTTGGTACTCTAGTTCAGGAGTCGAAAGATCATATACTACCTCACGCCCAAAATCACGCGTCACCTTCTTGTTTTCAGGAAGCCCAACGATGGCCTCCTCCATGTCTACTGCTGGCTCTAGTGCTTTCTCTATGTCGATATAATACCAGCGTAAAACTTTCCGGCGCCTCTCATCCATTGTTTCCACAGGTTTGTCCCTAAAACAAGCCTGGTATAAAGATGTAATCCGCTGTTGCCCATCTAGGACCAAGTTTTCAAGTGAACTGGTTAAGTTTTCAGCCGGCACACCTTCAATAGGGCGAGGTTGAAAGCGGACCTCTCCACCTGCCTCAAGCATCATTATTGCCCCGATAGGAAAAGATTGAGATATACTTTCCAGCAGGCTGCGAATTCCTTGATCGTCCCAAACCCAGCCTCGCTGAAAATCAGGAAGCTGAATCTTTCCACAATTTACGTCTCTTAAGATATCTACTAATAAAACTTTCGTACTGTCAAAAGTAGCGATAGCCAAACCCTATTCCTCCATTCACAAATAATTGCATCTCTAGCCAATCTGCGGGCCAACACAAAAAATTCATGTTTTGTTTTTCTTAGGTCTATAATGATTAAGCAAGGAATTCATTCTCTCAACATAATCACATATACAAGGTACCAGCTCCTTAACCATTTCTTCAACATTTGTCCAGTCACTATCAGGATACCTGAATAAAGTAATATCCTCATGCTCAACAAAAGTAAGCCCCGGTTCAATTAGTTCAGGGTTTTCTTTGAGCATTTGCTCCAATAGATATTCATTCATATCCTTTTCCATGCCTTGAAGGGCCACGAAATACCTCTCGGACGTGCCAATTGATATAGTCCTCATTGGGATAGTAATCCGGCCTTTGCGGCCTGCGTATAGGCCTGCCGTGAAAGCGCATCAGCCATTCATCAAAACCAGAAGTTCCGTGCGCTTCTTCTGCTACCCAGAAAACAAGGGATTTGTCGAGAGTAAATACACCTTTATCAAAAAGCTTATGGTGCATGGAACAGAGGGCGATTCCGTTTTCTTCGTCATCCGGTCCTCCGTACTGGTGCCATTTTATATGGGCCGCTTCAACAGCTACCAAGGTATCTCCCAGCCTGACGTTAAAGCCGCAGACAGCACATTGATATTCATAGGCCCGGAGGACCCTATTTCGAAAGTCCGGGCTGCGGACTGTTTTGGCACCGCTTCCCAGATCCAGGCCAACTTGGGCCAATATATCCTCATGCAGTGTTTCGGGGAAGTATTGATTAAGTATAAGACTGGCAAGTTCTTTTAAGAGGCTGTTGTCTTTCTTCAATATATTATATGCTTCAGCCGTAAATCCACCGGAAGTGTTATTTTCAATCAAATCGCGATCAGACCAGTCCCGCGTGGTATTTAAGGGCCGATTGCCTTCAATCTCCCAGAAACCACCGTCGTTACAGAGCTTGACAAAGGGATAGCTGGGATAGTGCACCTTGCGGTATGGTCCGAATTCTTTTAAAAGCTTTCTTAAGTCATCAACTGCATCTGCATAGGAAACAAGCCTGGGCTCCCCCCTTGTCACACGAGCAAGGCTGTAAAGAAGCAGGAGCGGCTTGTGGGGCGCCCGTTCATCGCCTCTTTGCCAGATCCGGATATTCAATATTTTTTCTTTAAGCTCATCCGGATGCATCTGGGAGACTCTCTTCCTTTAATCTTTGAAGTAGATTTTGAATCTTTCCCAATAACAAGATTCCCTAGGCAAGGTCATTCAGAGCCCAAAGTAGATGAAATCGGGCTTCAGAACTCGAATAATCCATCTTTTTAAACAAACAAAGTTATTAAACTGATAACAGCCGCTACAGCAGATACTACAATTGAAAAGACTATAAGAAGACGAATTTTATCCAAATTTTGTCGTAAAGTTATAATTTCATTTGTTGTTTTTTCATTTAGGCTACTGATTTGATTTGCATGTTCCTTTTGATTGGCGATAATCTCGGGACCAAAAGCAGCTATCGTTTTGATTAAACCGCTCATATTCTCGCTAATTTTATAAGCAGTCTGTAACTGTTTGTTGAGATCCTTCCTGACACTATCCAAATTTTGTCCTGCCGCTTGATAAGAAGTAATTTCTTCTTGCAATTTTTTAATCGTCTCTGTAAGAACTTCGGCGTCCTCCACTGCTTTTAAAAAACGATCTGCATTGCTGGCCATTACTTCACTCCTCCTACTTAGTTAATAATAGTTGGCATTTTTTGTTTAGCTGGTTTAATAGATATAACGCTGGGATTACTGCTAAAGTATCCGGGAGTTCTTTCACCATAACTTTGCTGAAAAATGTATCCTGGAACATCACAGAAACCTCGTTCAGCAACTCTACCGCCAGATTTTCACTGCGCTTATATACCTGTTGAATAGACCAAGCAATAAATGTATAAAGTTTTGCTTTGGGGATAACATAATTTTCTGTAGATGATTTCACAGCAGCAAAAAAGTTTTGCTTGACTACCTCTTGGTTGGCATCCCTGGTGTATATTTCCGTCAATGCTCTAAGCATTAGTAAACTCGGGTAATCGGGATATGACTCAAGATAACGGGAAACCTGACCACGTATTTCCGCAGCTTCGTTGGGAGACCAGATTTCTTCAAAAATGGACATCATACTGTCCAAACCGCTATCAGGAGCATCTAACAGGGCTTCAATCATCTCAGAATGCTCGGTTTGCTCCAGATACCTTAATATTCGCTGCCGAATGTTCATGTTATTGGGATTTTCCGTTGCAGTTAAATACATCTCATAAAGAGCTCTTCGGCGGCCTTTTTCAATAACATTATAAATAAAGTTTAGTAGAAGGTTGACCATTTCCAAAACAAATTGATGATAATCTTTGTGAATTAATGAGTAAGCTTTTTCAACCTCTTTATCGCTTCGACTTCCAAGATAACCCGAGACATAATTTTTGTAGGATTCAATTATATCTTGCTTGCTTGCACCAGTGGTCTTTATAGTAAACTCTTTTTTGGAGTAATCGATAGTATAGTCCTCAATGATACCCAACATAAGAAGCCGGTGAAGGCATTTTTCAGTATTAGATTTATCATTAGGATCATCAGGATCATAAGTCAGTTTTATGACATTTCTATTATCATAGTTTGGAATACGATTTTGTATCAGTTTTTTTACATCATCCAACTCTGCTGCAATGCCACGAAAAGAGGTCACATGAAAATAAAGAGCCCTCGTGATATCATCATCGTTCACCCGTTTTTTGGGGGTAACAACTTCTGCAATTCTTTCTACCGGTGTACTGGGATCCAATAATTCTTTGTTGCGCTTGGGATCATCGTCAGAAGCTAAGATGCAGCAATAGGCTTTTCTTCGGTCTCTGCCAGCTCGTCCGGCTTCCTGATAAAAGGACTCAATCGAAAAAGGCAAACCATAATGAATGGTATAGCGAATATTTGGTTTATCAATTCCCATACCGAAAGCCTTAGTACATGTAAGAAGTGGTATCTTATTATATTTAAAACGTCTGGTTATAGCCTGTTTTTGGAGCGTCCAGCCGTAACTGAATCGCCGGTATCTGGGCGCTTTACCCGAATAATAATCGTTAGGAATGCCTAGCTCACTTTGTATTTTTTGGGAAACTTGCACTACGCCATATTCGCCGTTGACCCAGGGGCAAAAAACTAGCCCGGAATAAGTATCCTTCCCGTTTACCTGAAACAGTGTATTCCTTGGAACTCTGAATAGGCTGGGAAGCATCTGGCTCAAATATCCCTTTAAACGAGAAAACTTTTCAGATGAACTACAATGGATGACTTCAAAATTCAGCTCAGGGCGATCAAAAGATTTTGGTGTAATGATAGCATCAAAGTCTTCTATTTGCAGCTCACGCTGGACATCTTTTAATACTGCTCTAGAAGCAGTACCAGTTAGGGCGATTAATGGCGGCACAATATCCTTTGATTTGCAATACTCCCTGCTAATCCGACCAATATTTAAATAGGCTGTTCGGAAATCATGCCCCCATTCGGATACGCAGTGTGCCTCATCAACTACAACCATATTGATCGGTGTATGAACGGTCAGACTACGAAGAGATTCCCTAAACTCAATGGTCTGCAGTCTTTCTGGTGCGATGTAAGTAATTAAATATTCAGCCTGCCCAAAAAGATTGATTGCTGCGGCTCGTTCTTCAGCATCGATAATTAAACTGGAAATACCGATACAACGGTCAATGCCATAAGATGCTAAATTATCAAGCTGGTCCTCCATCAAGGATAAAATCGGTTCGATAACAATGGTTCTACCTGGTAGTATTAACGATGCCAGTTGGAATGCAATGGATTTACCGCCTCCAGTGGGTAGTAAAAGAATTGCGTCTTTACCTTGCAGAGCTCTTACTACTGCATCCAACTGCCCTTCCCAAAATTTTTCTTTTCTAAATAAATATCTAAGAAAATAGAGTAAAGTCTTTTCTTTTGGAGCATCCAATACTGCAGCAGATGTAGGGGAAATGGTGTTCGTAATATGAAATGGTACAGAAATATTTTGTATGAAAAAAGTGGGGCATTCGTCTTCTAATTGGCTTGAAAAAGAGATACAAATAACCTCCCCCTGCCCGATATCCTTACTGCCAGACATAATCACAACGGGTTCACCTGAAAACGTTCTAATTGAGTATAAATCGCCCAAATGACGAACCAACTGCATAATATCTTTTACAGCCAACCGGAAAACTTTTTCTATCTCTCCAGTTTCGAACATCCCATCTTCAGGGTATCGAAAAACAATTTTCCATTGGTCGGAGTTTGCAAAGCTTAAGAAACCATATTTAACGGCTTGTAATATAGTTAATTGAGTCTGGTGACTTATCTTTATAGCGTTGATGAATTTGGATAGTTTATCTACGGCACTCTCTTTTCGGACAAAAGCAAGTTTCATGTTGATTTCATTAATAATCTGAGCAGGGTTTTTTTCAACTTCTTCCGCTGGAATTCTTATAACATGATACCCGTGCCTAATTAACATTTCATCCCTTTGCCTGTCTGAATCTTTATAAGAGTGGTGTTGCTGCCCGTCAATTTCCACCACAATTGGCCTGGCTGCCCCTGGATGGTATATTAAAAAATCAACTCGACCGTTTAACGATGAATTGGGGATTAAACTTGACAATTCAACCTGAGGTGTTACCCAATGAGAAAAATCATCACCCAATAATTCCGGTATGATTTCAGTATAAAAAATACGTTCAGCCTCACTATCCAACCAATAATCTTTTACCATAGGCTGACCTTGTACCAGATGCTCAGCTGACAATTTAACACAGTCTTTATCACCGTCAATTCCAAAAAGATCGGAAAGACTTTTTTCCAAATCCGGCGAACATAATGTTATTCGGCCTCTCGTTAGGATTTTTTCACATACAGAAAATATCTGACTCATGCGCTCTGACCATTCACCAGACGGCTCAAAAGACGGAAAATCAAGTCGCCATTGGGCAAAAGATTTTAAATAAGATTCATCGATTTCAAGAAGCCTTATCGCTTCTAAGCATGCACTCGAAGTGGCAACGCTTTCAAAAAAGGATGCTTGATATCCTTGATATTTGCTTCTAGCAATCATATGATGTGGGAACACAAACTGTTCTGTTGGCCCACTTGAAGTTTCTTCTGGACTTTCATCAAACTCCAATATGCATTTACATTTAGGATATCTGCTGCAACCATAAAACTGCTTTCCAGCTTTGGGACCTTTTCGCGCCATTCTTAAAACCATCGGTGAATTGCATTTTGGGCAATTAGGCAAGTCACACCCTCCCAATAAGGATAGTATTGGCCCATTTGTTTTTGTACCGGTTTTTAAATCAAGTCCAACCTGGTCCAAAATATCCTTGTGTATTGTTTCAGGGAAGTATTTATTTAATATAAGTCCGGCCAGTTCTTTTATAAGGTTTTTGTCTTTCTTCAATAGATCATATACTTCAGCGGTAAACCCACCGGAAATGTTGCTTTCGATTAGATCACGATCCGACCAGTCCAGGGTTGTATCTAGGGCCCGATTGCCTTCAATCTCCCAGAAACCACCGTCGTTGCAGAGCTTGACAAAGGGATAGCTGGGATAGTGCACCTTGCGATACGGCCCAAATTCTTTTAAAAGCTTTTTCAAGTCTTCCATTGCTTCTTCATAGGAAACAAGCCTGGGCTCACCCCTAGCAACACGAGCAAGGCTGTAAAGAAGCAGGAGCGGCTTGTGGGGCGCCCGTTCATCGCCTCTTTGCCAGATCCGGATATTTAATATTTTTTCTTTTAGTTCGTCCGGATGCATCAGGGTTAGCTCGCTTCCTTAAATTTTTTGAAGCGGATTTCTAATCTTTCACGGTCAGGCCAGTGAGCTTTTTTAGCGGGTAGAATAATTTTCTGTTTATGCATTTCCTGTAGACCATGTTTCAGCATCGGGCCGTCGAGTTCACGAAGTATATCATCCCTGACAACAATCTGGAAATCCGGGGTTACCCCAATGAGATTACTATCAAAGGCAGCGTGATGTATTTTGCATAGCGACAGTCCATTGGGAATAACCGGCTCTCCGCCTTCTTCATTATCGGGGATAATGTGCGCAGCATCTAAAAGCTGCAGGTGACGCAGCCGGCAAAAAGCACACTGCTCCCTGTAGGCAGTTAAAACGCGTGCCCGGAAGACTCTTTGGTGCAACCTCGTTATGGCCTGACTAGTAACATACCGGCGCCGGTAGTCAGCATCCTCTTCATATACATATAGCGCTTCACTGGGCTTGCCTTTTCTATAGTTTTCAACCAGGCTTTTCTCATCTACGAGAACAAGAAAAGTCAGCTCTTGAGGCAAGTCTTCTTTGATAAAAACAGGCCACTCTGCCAGGTATTTACCCGGTTCAACACCTAAAAAATAAACGAGAGGAAGATTCCTGCGCATTACCTCCCGCAAACCTGCGTTGTCCCTGTGATTGGGATCGGTACCACGGTAGCGGTACGCCAGCAATCCCTCTCTCAAGATAGTGTCATCATAAGGACCGTCGGCAACCGTAGTGATCGACAGAGGCAGTTCAAGTATTTTCGGCTTCCAGATGCCCTGTGGCCCCATCATGGTGATGCGTTGGCCATTGAAGACAAATCCCTGCTCCAGAATGGTTCGTGGGAGAATATCCCCATGCAGTAGAACCTGCTCCTCAAGCCATTTAAAAGCAGCCATTCTAATCTGGAAATCCATATCTGCGTTTACCAATATACCCCAAGCGCCCCCTAATTGCCAAAATCAAGTGGATTACTAAATGTGTAGATTTATTTTCAGTCTTTTACATTAATTACGATAAAAAGCGACGCAATCCTGCATATTTAGAAATGTTAGTTCTTTTGCCTGTAGTGTAAACCGTAGCCCCGCGCCAATGTATAAAGGATATAGAAAGAATGCCTTGAATTTAATAAAGCAATTCTTATTATAAGAACGATGATTATTACACTAGTCTTAAGCAAGTTTAATTCTGTTTATCTGAATGGAAGGGATAAAAGAGCACATGCTGATGAAACCGGCTACTCCAGAAATGGTCCGGGAATGGAAAAAGATACACAAGCAATATAAAGATAGGTTAAAACCAAATAGAAAGTCCGGTCAGGAGATAGTGGACTATCTTTTGTCGAAGTATTCGCTTACCCCTATAAATGATAGCAAAGCAAAACAGGTAGTCTCTTTGAATGTGCTGAAAAATGAACCGCTGAGAGAAAAACTGCCCGAGGGAGTGGAGCCCAATCCCGTTGCATTTTACCTGGAAAACGAAGGAGAAGGGAAAAAGATATATCAAAACCAGGATGAAATGTTTAAGGGCAGGAAGATTTTTATTGGCGTAGACCTGGCGTCAGGATATTTTATGGTTGAAGGAAGCAGCATGCTGTGGGATGAGCTCTGTGCCTTTCAAGGATTGGATGCAAAAGACATCGAAAACTATTATTGTGTTGCTCAATATATTTCCTGCTTGAAGCGGTTTAATAAATTATAGTCCTGATTAGATTCTTAGCTGCGCTCAGAATTTGAACGTGTTTCCAAC
>ERZ773359.1536-NODE-1536-length-31609-cov-16.763738_pt1 | contig 31609 bp, 30 predicted proteins | sample MGYA00374955_ERZ773359 | MGnify/ENA primary metagenome ERZ773359 (study PRJEB29098, sample SAMN04486028) | biogas fermenter metagenome | study: EMG produced TPA metagenomics assembly of the Biogas fermentation microbial communities from Germany - Plant 4 DNA1...
TGCAACCTTTATATTACCGGATTGCAGAAGATGTGATCAAACTAATAAAGAAAGGGAAGTATAAACCGGGAGATATGCTTCCATCTGAGTCCCGCTTATGTGAAGAGTACAACACCAGTAAAATGACGGTCCGGCAGGGTTTAGCACTGCTTGCTCAGGCCGGTTACCTGCGTTCTGTGCCTGGAAAGGGTAATTTTGTAGAATACCCACGTTATGATCTATTGACTATGCAGTTTGACGAAACGGATATTATCAGCGATTATCAGCAGGGAGTCAAGTTGCTGGGTGTTACTATTGTGGATCCGGACCCACAGGTGCAGGGTATGCTGTCCCTACCGAATGAAGAAAAAGTGATAGTTATAAAGAGGCTTCTTTATTCTGGGGATCAGCCAGCCGCCTATGATATCAAATATATGCCTTATATTAAAGGTAAGCCTTTAATCGAAAAGGAACTCCAGTACATTCCATTCGCAAAAATGGTTGCCAAACATGGTGAATTGTTCTCTGTAAAAAATGAAGTTACAATTTGTGCTGAGGCTTCTGATCAGGAGATTGCCGATCAACTGGGGATTACTCCAGGCAGTCCTTTGCTGGTGATTGAGCAGAAATTATTCTCAGCAGAGCAGAAACCCATCGGTTGGGGTAAGATATTTTGCCGTTCTGACTATGTGCAGCTGCACGCAGTATCCGCACAGTATATTAAGGAACAAAAACTTCTCAATTTATAAAGAATGTTACCCAGATCAGTATAAAAGGGGGTCATCTATTGGTTAATACCCGGAGGATGCTTGTTACTGCTGTGGAAACTTTGGATGAAGAGAAGGTAATTAGGTTGGTAAAAATGGGGCTGAATAAAGGTATCAGCCCACTGGATCTGATTGAAGATGTACACCAGGGGATGAAAAGAGTAGGCGTGCTTTATGAACGGGAAAATTACTACATCGCGGACCTCATTATGGCTTCACTTATTTTTCAGAGGGTTCTTACGCTCATACCGATCACTAAAGAAAGCGCATCTGAACAAAAGCCTCAGGTAATAATCGGTACTGTGAAACATGATATTCATGATATTGGGAAAAACATTATTAAAGGATTGTTGAGGTCCAGGGGGATCGGAGTCATCGATCTGGGGGTTGATGTTCCTCCAGATGTTTTCGTTGATGCTGTACAGGAAACAGGGGCAAAAATTCTCGGCCTTTCTGGGCTACTGACTTCCTCATATGAAGTTATGCGTGAAATTATTGACACTCTGAACAAAAGCAATTTGCGCAGTAGGGTGCAGGTAATGATCGGTGGTATGGTTAACGAAGATGTTAAAGAATATGTGGGTGCTGATTATTGGGTTGATGATTGTGCTTATGGTGTGGAAGTGTGCCGGCATATCCTAAACATTAATGTAAATTCATGTTCGAATACAATGGTAGGTGTAGTATGACAACAGTTATTGCTTGTGAAACGATAAAAGATGAAATTATGTATGTGGCAGATAAAGTACAGTGCAAATACCCCTTTTTATGGATGTCATCATCACTGCACAAATATCCTGAAAGATTACGGCACGAGCTGCAGAAAGAGATCGACAAGTGCGATAAAGATGAAGATAATATTTTACTTTTGTTCGGTTACTGTGGCAATGCTGTGCTTGGCCTATCTTCTCGCTATGCTCGCTTGATCATTCCCAAAATGGATGATTGTATTTCTCTCCTGTTGGGAGGGAATCAACGCAGGAAGGATCTCAGCACAAAGGGGCGTGCCTATTACCTGACCAAAGGCTGGATGAACAGTGACAGCGGTTTAGCGGTGGAATATAACCGTTGTGTAATGAAATACGGTTATGACAAATCTAACATGGTTTTCAAAGTTATGTTGAAAGGATATAAAAGCTTTGATGTAATTGATACTGGAATAGCTAGTAAAGAAACCATGTCTGATATGATGGATGCGGTGCAAAAGCTTGCTGACCGCTTTGATCTGGAGCATAAGGTAATAAAGGGTACACTTGAAGTGCTTGATAAGTCTCTATCCGGACAGTGGGATGAAGATTTTGTGGTTGTCGAACCGGGAGAGAAAGTTAAGTTTGAGTATTTTGGTTTTGATTTTCAGCAATCAAAGATGCAGGATGTGATTTCTATTTGACCCCTGAGCAGCGCCTGCAAACTGCGATTTTGTTAGGTAAACCGGACCGGGTTCCCTGTGCACCTCTTATAGAGAGTTATGCAGGGAGAAGGGCAGGTTTATCTAATTATGAATTTATGTATGACTATGATAAAGCGGAAATGGCATTTGATCATCTGCACCAGGAGTATCCACGGTGGGATGTGATGCGTTCCGTCTATTTTGTATTTCACGGGCCAATCCAAAAAACCATTGGTTTTATGAAACCGATGATGCCCGGTGTGGACCTACCTCCTGACAGTGAGTATCAGATGTTGGAGTACGAAGCTATTACTCGGGATGATTATGGATTGATCCTGGAAGCAGGTTACCATACCTTTCTAAATGAATTTCATAAACGTGTGCACAAAGTTGATGATGAGGAGATTGCTAAAGCCCGCCGCCTGCAGTTGGATGTTTTGAATGGTCAGATTAACAGGGCTAGACAGCGGGGGCAAACTTTTCTATATGGCGGGTTTATTGTTTTAGCAGCACCCTTACTCTGCATGATGCGCTCCTTAGAACAGTTTATCAGGGATATGTATCAACTGCCATCCCTTCTGGACCGTGTGCTGGAAGTTGTTACAGAAGCTTTGATCGCAGATGGAATTGCTTGTGCCCGGAAAACAGGAATTCCCAGATTGTTCATCGGGACAGCACGGCTCACCTGCCAGCTTATCTCTGTGCCTCTATTTGAGCGGTTTGTGTGGTCTTCTATGAAGCAAACTGTTTTTGGGTTGCTTGAGGCGGGTATTACCCCTATTTTTCACCTGGACAGCGACTGGACAAAAAATTTGGAATACTTCCTGGAACTCCCACCTGGAAAAGTAGTGATCGAATTGGACAGCACTACTGATATTTTTCGTGCTCACAGGGTCCTCGGCGGCCACAGCTGTATAATCGGAGATGTTGGTGCTCCTTTGTTTACACTGGGAAAAGCTGAGCAGGTGCGGGAATACTGCCGTAAACTGCTGCATGAGCTGGGAAAAGAGGGCGGTTTTATTTTAGGCTCCGGATGCCATGTTCCCCTTGAGGCAAAACATGAGAATGTGGATGCCTTTTTCCGGAGTGTTGAAGAATGGGGCTGGCTGTGATGAAGGTATTGATCATGACCAATGGAGAATACGGGGAATTGGAATGGTATCAAAGACATAAAGAAGGTTACGATCAGATAATCTGTGTGGACGGTGGTGCTGGCTGGGCCAGGAAACTGGGGATTTTACCGAATTGGGTAGTGGGAGATATGGACTCCCTTTGCGGTGATGACCTGAAGTTTATGGAACAGCAGGGTGTACAGTTTTGCCGCTATCCATGCCAAAAGGATCTCACAGATACCCAGATCTCTTTACAATTAGCTGAAAAGCTAGGTGCTGAGGAGATCACCATTTGGGGGGGCACAGGTTCACGGCTGGATCATACCCTTCATAATCTTTATAGTGCGGCCAATTTAGTAAAGAAGGGCAAAACTGTGCGGTTTGATTCACCTGTGCTGTCCATTTACCTAGTGAAGGACATATTAAAGCTTTCAGGGGAAATAGGAAAAACAGTCTCAGTCCTGGCTATAGGGGATGGGGCCTGCGGGGTATCCCTGGAGGGCTTTCAGTACCCGCTGGATAATGCTGAAATAGACAGCATGTGGCAGTACGGCATCTCCAATGTTATTGTCAGCAGCCCACAGCTTATCAGTGTGGCTTCAGGCATTTTGGCGGTTTTCTATTATCGGGAACTGCCTTAATTAAAAAGAAAAGTGAATTTACCAACAAGCCTGGTTAGGGCTTTTTTTATTTTCTGAAAGTCAAAGTTAACACAGCAGGATAGTACCATAAGTGCATGATAAATCAAAGGTTGGCAGACGGGGGATAAGGAATAGATTAAACATCATCCATCCCAAAGGAGGTCTTTGTATGCTCGAACAGTTGAGGCAAGCAGTGATCGATGGTGATGTTTCCCTGGCCAAAGAGAGGACACAAGCCGGACTGACAGATGGTGTTGATCCTGTGAAGTTGGTAAATGAAGCCCTAATCCCTGCAATGAACAAAGTTGCAGAGCTGTGGAATGAGGGTGAATACTTTCTATCTGATGTCATTTTGTGTGCTAATGCTTTCAGCGGTTCAATGGATCTGATAACTCCTGTCTTAAGCTCATCTGACAGTAAGAGTAACGGGAAAATAATGATCGGTGTTGTGGAAGGGGATATGCACGATCTTGGCAAAAACATCGTTGTTGCCATGCTTCGAGCCAATGGGTTCGAAGTAATTGATTTGGGAGTAGATGTACCTCAGAAGATCTTTATTGAAAAAGTACGAGAAGAAAAACCTGATATACTGGGAATTGGTGCATATATGTCTACAACGATGGTGCAGCTCAAGCAAAACATTGATGCGCTGGAATCTGAGGGACTGCGTGATGGGTTGAAAATCATCGTTGGTGGTGTATGTGTGACTGAAAAGGCTGCAAAGGATGCTGGAGCAGATGGATGGGGACGAGATGCGTTGTACACCGTTGACCTGGCAAAAAAACTTTTGGGGGTGTAAGTAGATGAAGTCATATAAAGAGGTTCTTGGCGAAATCATGGCCCCTGTGATGACAGGAAAGCAGGCACCATTTGCGGCGGTAGTAACTGAACATGGACAGTATATGGCAGGTCTGGAAAGTGAATTATTCTATAATGATGCAGATGTACATGTTGAGGTAAGTTGTCTCGCAGCGGAATATTACAAAGTAATTGCATCCACAGCTTGGGATTGTTATAACTTTGAGGCACAAGCAATGGGGCAGAGGGTCAAATATGCCGCTGCAGGGCTGCCTGATATTGATCAAACAGACCCTTTGATTAAATCTGAGGCTGACCTGGATAAAATCAAGTGGCCGGACCATCCGCTCAAATCAGGCCGTGTTCCGGTATATGTTCGTTCACTGGAGTTGATGGAGAAATACACAGGGATGCCCTCTACGATATGGCTTGCTGCTTGTTCTCCATTCAGTATAGCCTGCGGGATCTGTAGTTACGCTGGTTTGATGGGCTTTATCAAGCGCAAACCGGATTTAGCCCATGAAGTGCTGCGGCGAATTGTGGATGATATTACTGTTCCGTATCTGAAAGCAATTTCTGAAAAATATCCCGGTATCATGGTAAAATTCGCCGATGCCTGGGAAATGGTTCCTAATGTTTCACCCAAGATTCAGCAGGAGTACGCCTTCAAGTATTATGACAGGGTCATCGAAGCAGCAAAGGATATCAATGTGTCTGTGGGTTGGTGGTGTGCCTACAGTGAAAAGAACTTCCCTGATCCAGCTGCCTATCTTGCTGATAAGCTTAAGTATGCAAAAGAAATAATAATCACCGGTACAGAAACAGATGTTGTCCCTGTATCTGTTTATAGAGATGTTGCAATAGAGAAAAATGTACCATTAAGTGCTCATGTGACCGCTGAAATAATATTTGACGGCCCTCCTGAAGCGATCGTTGAATTTGTGCGTCAACTGGCAAAAGAGTCCAGACCTGGTGTTGCACAGTATAGTATGGCTGCACTTGTACCTTATTCTACATCCCCTGAACACGTAGCGGCTGCTGTGGCAGCGGGAAAGGCCTTCTGTGTGCTTCCCATGCCTGAGGATTTTGATGCCATCAAGGTTGAGATCCCTGAGCTCAAGGAATCTTTTGGGGATTTTGTCAGGCGCAAATACAAAGAAAACCCCGACGGATATACATTTAAGTGGCTTGACAAAGCAAAATTTTATGGTGAATAAATGATAATAACAGGGATGGGCCAACTGTCACAACTGTGCTCGGTTGGCCCTTCCATTTACAACATCATTTCTATTGCAATGGAGGCAGCAGTATGTATAAATTTGATCTACCACAAAAAGTAATTGATATTGCAGGTGTGAAAATAGGTGGGCAGCCGGGTGAATGGCCTACAGTAATGTGCGGCAGCATTTTTTACGGTGGTCATAAGATTGTCAGCGATGCCAGTGAAGGTATTTTTGATAAAGGGGCTGCCAGGGAACTTTTGCGGAGAGAAGGGGAGTTGGCTGAACAGTTCGGCATGCAGCGGCTGCCTGATGTTATTGGAGATACGCCTAAGGCACTGATTAAATATGTTGATTTTGTGCTGGAAAACGTGGATGGCCCTATATTGGTCGATTCTGCTTCTGTTAAGACACTGCTGGAGACCTTTCAGCATTATAGCGGCAGTGAGGTGATGGACAGGCTGATTTACAGCCCCATCGATGGGCATCATAAGGATGAACACTTTGAGATGATCAAAAAGCTGGGAATTAAAAATGCATTGGTGCTGGCATTTTCCCCTGAAGCCGTTATGCCTAACCAAAAGTTTGAGCTTTTGTTAGGGAAAGATTGGGAGAAAGCTTTAAAGATAGGTGTTGCAGAAGACGGGTTGTTGGGCAAGGCTAAGGCAAGCGGTATTGAAAATGTGCTGGTTGATGTCGGTGTCATCGATCTGCAAGGTACTGCATGGAGCGCCCTGGCCATCAATCAGGTGAAAAAACTGCTAGGGCTGCCAGCAGGTTGTGCCCCTGCAAATGCCCTTTTCAGCTGGCAGCGGAAGCACAAAGAACGCCTTGCATCTCCAGCACAGATCAGTGCTACAGGCGCTGCTGTTTATGCTGCGACAATTTACTGGGGTGCTGACTTTGTTTTATATGGCCCGATGAGATGTGCTGAATGGGCTTATCCTGCCTGTGCTGTGAATGATGCATTGATGGCATATGGGGCAAGGCTTTCCGGTGTCAGGCCGAAAGAAAAAAGCCATCCCCTTTACAATTTAAAATAGCTGTTATTAACGTACCATCGCCTGGGCCAACATAACAGCCAGGTTGGCATCAACTCCATAAGCATCAGCATTGATGGATTGAGCGAAACGAGGAGTTACCGAAAGCCCTCCTACCAGGATATTCAAACCTTTTCCTGCTTCAGTTTTGCGGACAGCTTCCACCACTTCTTTCATATAGGTGAGGGTGGTGGTGAGGGTGCAGGATATGGCCAGTATGTCGGGTTGTTCTTTTATTACAGCCTCCACAAAGCGCTGGACCGGAACATCAACACCTAGATCTACTACAGAGAAACCTGCACCTTCCAGCATAAATGATACAACGATTTTCCCCAGATCATGGAGGTCAAAGGGGACTGTTCCGATCACCACTTTTCCCTTGTTTCCCAGGAAGCGGTCCGCCAGGAAAGGTTTGAGATGATGCAAAGCAATTTTCATAGCTTGGGCAGCCATGATCACCTCTGGCACATAAACTTCGTTATCTCGGAACTGGCGGCCGATAACTGACATTCCTGCCATCAGACCATCTTCAAGAATTGTTTGGGCGGGTATCATTGCACGGAGGCCTTCTGTGACAGCGTCCTTGACCTTGATGGTATCTCCATCGATGATACAGCTTGCTATCTGCTGCAGGATGAGTTTTTCCTCCATGTCAGCCACCTCCATTAATTCTGTTTATGTTTGGTTTTCCACCAGCGTCTGTATTCATTGGGGCTGATTCCTGCGTGTTTTTTGAACAACCTTGAAAAATAGGACTGATCCTGGTAGCCTGACCGAAGGGCTATTTGATGGAGGTTTAATTCAGTGTTTTCCAGTAAATTTCTAGCTGCTGCAAGACGGATTTCGGTTAGATACTCTATTATGGTGAGGCCGATTTCTTCTTTGAAAAGGCGGCTTAAATAATAGGGGCTGTAGTGCACTGCTTCAGCTACATTATTGATGTTGATATCTTCTGTGTAGTGTTTCTTTAGATAGTCTGCAACCAGTTCCACAATGCTGAATTTGGACTGATCCCTGCTGTAATAGATGGTGTTCATCAAGCGGTCAAAAATTTCTACGGTCCAGGAATATAACCCTTCCATATCGGTGATCTGCTGCAGTTTTTGGACCGCATCCTGATACAATTCAAAGAGATCCTCACCAGGTGTGTGCTTCTGTACTGCTATCCTTCCCACACTTGTTAACAGTTCCAGCAGTCGGGCCTTGACCACGTTCAACTCTTGATTCTCGTTTAAAAAGATGTCACCCAGGATCTGATTTAGAATCTCTTTGGCATCAGAAATTTCACCCATTCGGATCCGCCCGATCAGCTGTTTCTCTATTTGCTCAATGTTCGGTTTGTTGTCCCGATTTATCTTGGAACCCTTTTTCTTGAAATGCAGATGTGTTTTAATGGATAACCCTTGTGACTGAGCTTTTTTTTGTTTTGATAGTTCTTCTGCCAGGTGGGAGCGTTTATTCCAGAGTTTTTTCTGACGCTGTAATAGGGATAAATCGGGCTCCATTTGGTAGCATGTAATATTGAAGAGCAGTTGGGCGGCTGTGTGTACCCGGTCCGGTTTCAGATGAGCAACCTGATCAAAGCTCTGCTGAATGGCTGTCCAGTCCAGGTTTAAATCGTTTATTCTGGAACGCAATTCTTCTTTAAATCCTTTATCTGCATCCCATAATCTCACCCTTCCTCCTACAACAACTCCTAGGTAATCGCGGCCACGCATAAGCGGTACTGCCCATTCCAGAAGTCCGGCATGGCAAATGAAAACATAAGGCTCTCCAAGATCAAGAGCCTGACGTCCTGCCTTATATATCTGATAACGGCACCGCAGCTCCCCATCAGGTACACTTCTGATCAAGCGGCAAAAGGGGTTTTTTACATTTTCCCCGGCATTATGAGGGGTGTTCTTTGCACTCTCCAGAAATAATTCGCAGTCAAGATCTGTGATGATGGTATAAAAATCTACAATCCGGTGAAAGGCATAACCATTATAATCAGATGAACAATTTTGCACTAAAGGACGCCTCTTTCTTTATATTGTTCCGGCTTTGGTCAGTGAGGGGGCATTTTAAATACTTGTAAGCAGGGAAATGTTTGTTCTATTGTAAATATTCATTATTAAGCGGTGCGATCCCTTCTTCATGTATAGAACATAAATAAAAGGCAATATAGACAGAAAAAAGCAGGAAAAGTCAAGGGTATATGTGATTCTTTGCAGCAGGAATCAGCTGATGGTACAGGGAATTAATTATAGGCAGCTATTATTTTTTTATCTACTTGAGGAGGAAAGAAGGAATGGCCTGGAGAACCGGTCTTGGTTTTATTATTAGAATTGCTTTATTAGCAGTACTCTTTATAATTATCATGTCTGTAGCCTCTTTAGCAGTTGGTTTAGGTGATACAGGGCAGCAGATGGAGCAGGCTATTGAATTATTATCACTTTTTGGTGTTGGTTGTCTTTTCAGCATCGCTGTAAGCTACCCGATTATCCGTTCCAGATGGTCCGGTTGGCCGCTTGTCTTGACCATAGCTGTTGTGTTATTCGGTATTATGACTTTTCTATCCCAGATTGAAACCGTTGTTTTTCTGAAATACCTGGTGGATATTGTTCCTACAGAGGCGATTCCAAGGCTGTTTCTGCAGGGAGCCATTGTGGCGGTGCTATTTTCACCTTTAGCTGTGTTGGTGCACGGCAGGATGAAGCAGAAAGAGTTATATTTGATGGAGATCAATACCAGACTTAATATGCCGGTGGTGCAGTGGGTCTGGAAATTGGCACTGCTGGCGGTAATTTATATTCTTATTTATATAGGATTTGGTTATTTTGTCTTTGTGCCCTTGGCAGGGGATGCCTTCCAGCAGTTCTATACCGGGCTTGAAATGCCCCCATGGATCCTTCCTTTTCAGGGCTTAAGGGCACTGATCTGGGTGTGTCTGGCACTTCCCGTTATTCGCATGATGAAAGGTTCTTTGTGGGAAACCGGGCTTGCTGTCTCTTTGCTCTATGCGATCCTGATGGGGGGACTGCTCCTCCTGCCGAATCCCTATATGCCTGAAGTGATCTCCAGAGCTCATTTTGTTGAAGTTGCATTATCCAATTTCCTTTATGGTTGGATTGTGGTATGGGTGTTGAATCTGGGGAGAAGACCGGAACCGATGCGCATTACGGGATATCGCTATTAGCTTTTCTGTTTCGACTGAAACTGAATACTGCAGCCGGAGCATATAAATTTGAGTGTAAAAGTGCGATCCTTAGCTAGGGGAGAGGAGCCTGCCAAATTGAGAAAGAGAAACCATGTAGGTTTCTCTTTCTGATCGGCATAGCAAAAAGGGGGGTATTTTATGCTCCTATTATTTTAGAACATTTTTTTACTCATTTTGTCGATGGTTTCACTTACTGCCTCATATACACCTGGGAATGAACTTATATTCAGACCCTGGGTTAATGAAGGAATAAAATATATCTTTCCATTTTTACAGGCTTTCTCTACTTCTCTATCAACAATTTCTTGGTTCCAAGCCGGGAAGTCGACAACACCGCTGTCGATGCCTCCCATGAAGGTGATTTGTCCACCATATTTCTTGATCAGTTCTGGGATATTGTTGGTTGTCATGCATCCCTGCCAGATGTCTATTCCCATTTCAATCATAGAGGGTACTAGATTAGCCGCATAGGCGTCACAGTGGTGAACAACAAGTTCTACACCATTGTCCTTGTAGAAACCGTATACTTTTTTGTAAGGTGCTTCAAAGAACTCTTTAAACATTTCGGGAGATAAGAAGGAATTTCTCTGGGTGCCCCAATCATCATGATGGAATAGAGCATCAGGATGGATATGTTCGATTACTTCTTTGGCGTAGGCTAACTCATATTCAGTGATAAACTCAATCAGTTCATGCATGTGTTCAGGTTCTTCATAGAAAGCTATTAAGGCATTCTCCATACCCATAAGATTGTGACACATTTCAAACATACCGCCAAAGTATGGCACTGTTACAAATTGCTCGTTCCTGTCCACTGAATTGGCATGTTCTACAGCTGCATCCCATTCTTCATCAGAAAATACGACCGATGGTGCCTTCACATATTTTTTCCACTCTGTGATATCTTTGACTACTGTGTGTTCACCATGCACCGGCATCTGGCCAATATGTCCTTCCGGCCATCTGTAGTATACTCCCCAGGCGTTTTTTCTCTCTGCACCGGGCTCCAAAAAAACGCCCTTTACCATTGGTACTTCCATGATTATTTCCATAAACTCATACTGATTTACGAACCGATCCGGATTTCCACCCTTCATGACTTCCATTAAATTTTGTTTTTTTGTTAACATTTATATCTCCCTCCTTATTTTTTTATTTTTTACCCGTTCACCAATTCTTTTGCTTTGACAGCGGCACTTCCTGCGTCAGGAGCGAACCCATCTGCTCCGATTTCAGCAGCATATTCCTCTGTTACAGGTGCGCCACCAACCATAACTTTTACTGGTAAGCCACTATCTTTGACTAATTTGACTGTTTCTTCCATTTTAGGCATTGTTGTTGTGAGAAGGCCTGAAAGAGCAACTAATTTAACATCTTTATTCTCTTTGGCTGCATTTAAGAATTTTTCCGGAGAGACATCAACACCCATGTCAACAATCTCAAAACCGGTGCCTTCAAGCATCAGAGCCACTAAATTCTTCCCAATGTCATGGAGGTCGCCTTCAACTGTACCTATCACACATGTGCCTAAAGAAGATGTGCTCTCACCGGCTAGATGGGGTTTCAATACATCTACACCTAATGACATTGCTTTTGCTGCGATCAGCATTTCAGGTACAAAGATTTTACCTGCTGAGAATCTGTCCCCGATGACGCCCATTGCGTCTATCATCGATTGGAGTATATCTTCTGCTTTATTTCCTTCATCTAGGGCTTCCTGTACCTTTCCCGCAATAAGTTTAGTTTTACCCTCTTCCACCATTGCTCTTACTTCTTGGAGTTTTGACATGGTTTATTCCTCCTTTTTATAATATATAAGCGTCTATACCTATATATACAGGTTATTAATACAATTGTCAATAGCTAGGTCATCAATTAGCATGAAGTTTCACAAAGGACACACAGCTTCCCCCTTTAATAGCGGTAGTCCGGTTCTGAAACTTTCTATTAGCATCTCCGAGTGATCTCTTATTAATACATAAATGATAATAAATAACAAAAAGAGGGGGGATAAATTCAGATGAGCAATTAATTAAAAGGAGATTATGAAACGGTAAGCGAGGAGCCGGCTGACAGAAGCCAGGAGTCAAAATTGAGTTGTGGCTTGTTTCCGATTATTTCCCGTGGTAGAGTATCAGAAGAGGGTTTAAATGCCGTTTTAGGGAGATGAATCTATGCGGAGTTTTCTGTTGGTTTTATTCTCTGTTATTATGGGAGCTACCGGGCAGGCTATTTTGAAGATGGGTGCAGATAAACTGGGGAGTGTCTTTGTTTCACCCCAGTCATTATTGCATGACATCTTTAGGATTGTGACGACACCACAGGTGCTGATTGCTTTTGCCTTTTATGCAGCAGGTTTTTTTACCTGGATGAAAGCATTGACCAGGGAAGATTTAAGTTATGTTTATCCCATGGTAAGTTTGAGCTATGTAGTGGTTCTGCTCTACTCCTATTTTCTTTTCAAAGAGCCGATCACATTAAATAAATTGATAGGGATTATCCTGATCATTGGTGGTGTTATTTTTATCAATAGATAAAGTGAAACCACCCACAAAAGGCATTGAAATTTTTAATCGACCGCTTTGACGGAATAGGCTTTAATCGTGTAATGCCCTTCTGTGGTTGTCTAGATTTTCTGCCACCTTCTGAAAAATATCAATAAATTCTTCAATTTTATCATCTGGGATGCCGATAGCAGCAACTCTTACCAGTTCTTCGAACTGCTTTTGAATATACTCTTCTTCTCTGCGGGCTTTTTCTGTCAGATAGACTAGATAGGATCTTTTATCTAAAGTGTTGAGTTTGCGAACAATATAGCCTTTGTTCTCCAGTGACATGATGGTCCTGGAAATTGCCGGTTTGCTGACAGCGATACCGGTTACGATGTCATCCTGTTTAACCCCTTCACCATTGGTATAGAGAAACATCAGGACGTTGGCTTCTGCGCTTCCCAACTGCTTTTCCCGCAGTGCTTTGATCAAACGCAGTTGTCCAGCTTGAATGATCCTGCTGGCCAGGTTGAAAAGAAGCTGGAACCTAGTCAATCCAACCACCACCTTATCTAAGGAATGTTGCTCCTTTGTTAGCTTAACCCCTTTTCCGGCATGATGCAAGATAAAAACCGATAATTTGGCGGTCTAATTAAAAAATCTTTGGAAAAAATTGATGATTGATTCCCACATAGATTTTTTCTGCTCTTCAGGCAAAGGTTCGTTTTTTGGTTCATCCATCTGTATTCCCTCTGTACGGAGAAGGAACTGAACTTTGCTGTTCTGGTTGTTGGTGTTATCCATAAATGATTTGTAGTTGTCAGCTAGCACTTCCAGTTCATCAATAGCTGCCAAACTGCTCATCAGTTCATTATACTGGCCTCCGGCCTCATTTCTCATTGTTGCTACACCATCCGCCGCTGCAGCAATGCCATCTGCCAGCTGCTCCTGGCCTTTAGCTAATTCATTCAGACCGCTGCTGATTGCCGGTGTCTGCTGGGAAAGGGATTGAATGCCCTGCTGTAATTCACCTAGACCGCTGTTAAGCCCGCTGGCAGCAGCTGAAAGTTTATTAAGAGCATCTTTTTCCTTTTGGATTCCGTTATTAATCTGTGTAATACCATCTTTCAAAGTCTTCAATTTATTTAGTTGGTCTTCGTTCATAAATCGAGAGTATTGGTTCAAGTATTGGTCCAAGAATCCAATTAACTGTTGGGTTAACTGCTCATTTGACTGAGCCAGTTGTTGATGATTATCGCTCAACTCATTCAATCCAGCAGCTAACTGTCCGGAAACATCATAGGGTGTTTGCATACCCTCTTCTAACTGTTGCAAGCCAGCCGCAAGCTGTCTAGAACCATCAGCTATTTTTTTCTGGTTTTCTGCGATTTCATTAGCTGCTGAGCTCAGTTTATCAAGTGAGTTTTCCAGCTGTAAAAGGCCGCTGAATAATGGTGAAACTTTACCATCTATATTCAATTTTGACAGGTCCAATTCTGATAAAGCGCTGAGCGAAGGAAGAGCAACGATCTCGAACGGTTCTAACTCGATCTCATCCCCACTCATCTCCAGAGTGATATCAGCTGTGGGGAAGGGGAATACCATCCAGCCCAGTTGGATTTCATCACCTACTACCACCTGATTGGCCCCTGGGGATTTGATGTTTTTCCACTTTCCTGCAGATAGTGAAGTAGAGACCTGGAAGACAAAGGGAGTGTAGAGGGTTTTTTCTGTAGACAGTGTTATGCCCTGATAATCTTTATAGGATAGCTTTGTTTGCTGCCGGGTGAGGTTTTCCAGGTGAATAGTTATCTTTACTTTCCCTTTTTTCCCTGCCAACTGCTTCGGTTTAATAGGCTCACCGTCCAATGTATAATCGATGCTCACTTTAAAGGGCAGTTCTTTATCTGTACTTCCCTGGTAGAACAAACCATCCTCCTGGAAGGCTGTAACCGGCCAGGTCAACCGGTTGCCCTCAACTTTAGGTTTGCTGCCGGAGGTGCTGTTTTTGACCTCACTATAACTGCCATAATCGGTCCAGCTATCACCCTCAGGTGCTCCAGATGCCCAGTTTACCACCTGTACCTCTTTCACAGTGCCGTTGTTAGCAAGCAGGCAGTAGACTGTTTCATTTTTCTCTACAGCTGCCAGGGCAGGCTGTGGAAAAACCAATAAAAAGGCCAACAGCAAGGGAAGTATGGGTTTTCTCATGATTTTGTCCTCCTTTTTTGTACTACTAGTCTATTATTCTTAAACTGGAGCTGGCATTAAGGCCTGATCAGCTGATATCATCAACAGGCCGCAGACTGTCCCGGTGATGGGTTGGCCACTTCCAACTGGTGTATCTAACCAGTTTGTCGCACAGCAGAAGCAGGGCGGGCAGAATGAAGATGATGGTAAGCATGCTGATAAAAGCGCCGATCCCCAGCATGCCGCACATCTGACCAGCCATTTTTATTTTGGAAACAAGTGCTACAGCTATAGTAGCAACAGTCAGGGTCAGTGAACTGGTTAGAATGGAACGCCCGCTTTTTTCTACTGCTTGGCGCATAGCCTCTAGAGGGGGGTGTTCCTGGAGGGCCTCTTTATATTTGCTGGTGAGCAAAATGGCATAGTCAACTGTTGCTCCCAGTTGTACAGAACCCAGCACTAAATATGTGACAAAATAAAGTTCAGTACCGCTTAGAAACGCTCCGGATAGGTTGAGCCAAATGGCAAACTGGATAGCCATTACCAGAATGATAGGCAGTGAAAGTGATGTAAATGTTAGGGCAACGATCACAGCGATAGCCATTGCAGAGAAGGTATTTACCCTGGACAGGTCTTTTGTGGTGAGTTCCTTTAGGTCCTGGGTAAGGGATGCCTCACCGCTCAGATAAACTTCATCATATAAGGAATCCGCAGTATCCTTGATTTGTTTGAGGGTGCTACTGATTCTTGAGTCACCCTGTCCAATCCCCAGTTCTATGGTGCAGAGGGCATAATTACCAGCGCGGAACGCTTGAGATACATCTTCTGGAATAAACGATTCCGGGATCTGAGCTCCGGTATATTCAACTAGGGAATTAACCGTCTTGACCTCAGGGATGGTTTTCAGTTGTTCTGTAAGGGTTTGTTCTGTTTTTAAACCTTTATCTTCAACTATAAGATAGACCACTTCAGCTACACCATGTTTTTTTCTCAACTTCTCACTGTCGGCCACCGCAGTGATCTCCTTGGATAACCCTTTTTCTAAACTGTAAAAAACCCCCACCTTGTCTTTGAGCAGAAAAGAGGGGATGATGAGGACAAAAAACAGAAGGATAAAAGCAGCCCGTTTATTGACTACTAGCTTAGCGGTTCTGGTAAAAGTAGGGATCAGAATGCGGTGACTGGTGCGCTCAATTGGTTTTTGGAAGATCAGCAGCAATCCTGGCAACAGAAGTAGTATACATATTAGACTAAACACAACCCCTTTGGCCAGAACTATTCCCATGTCCTTTCCAAGTCCAAAGTGCATTGCTATCAGTGCCATAAAACCGGCGACTGTTGTTAAGGCACTGGAGGCAATGGCCGTGCTCGTACGTGAAACAGCTATTGCCATGGCTTTCTCTGGGTCATCATGTTTTTCCTTTTCCTCTTCAAAGCGGTGGATCAGGAAGATACCGTAGTCCATAGTAACTGCCAATTGCAAAACAGCTGCTATAGCCTGGGTGATGTAGGAAACAGAACCCAGCAGCACATTGCTTCCCAGATTATAGGTCACCGAAAACCCTACTGCTATCAGCAGCAGTAAGGGTTGCAGATAAGAACTGGTGGAAAGAGATAGTACGATAAAAATGGCAATTACTGCAATCAGGATGTACAGGAACTGTTCTTTGTTGAAAATAATGTTTAGGTCCCGGATGATAACCGGAAAACCAGCAACCACGGCATCTGGCCCTGCAAGTTGACGGATTTCGTCAACAGCTCTTTGCGTAACTGAGGATATAGAGTTGTGGGTGAACTGTATCTGTATGATCGATGCATTATCTGTTGTGAAGTTTTGTTTTATCTCTTCTGGTATAAAAAATGCAGGTACACTGGGGTGATAAAGGTCATTTAGCCAGCTCGCCTTTTCTACACCGGGCACCTTTTCGATCTGCTCTTTTAACTGGACAATTTGGTAGGTCTCCCAGTTTTCTACCATTACATAGCTGTTGGCTGCAATACGAAAATCTCTTTCTAGAATATCTTGGCCTTGTTTGGAAGCAAGTTGCTGGGGCAGATAAGATGTAACATCATAATTTATTTCAGCCTGCAGGTATCCTAGTAGAGAGGGAATGAGCAGGATTGAAGCAATAATCAGCAGCAGTTTTCTGTATTTAACCACGAAATAAGACCAGCCTAGCAAAAGGGATCTCCGTCCTTTCTGTATCGTATAACAGAAAAATAGTTAGCATGTTAACAATCATATTTAAAGATTATACTGAAATGGTTAACATGTCAACTAAACTTTTTGGTGTATTTACTGTAAAATTGTAAAAGGCTGCTTCTTTACTGTTGTAGCAACCTCAGTTGATCTGTTAACAGGGAGGAATCTGTCTGTCCATTGTAGAAGGGTATCACCTTCAGATGGTATAAGAAAACACAGAGGAGATTATGATGCAAAAAGAACTCAAACAGGGTATCAAAGATGCTTTACCAATAGTATTAGGTTATCTTCCTTTAGGGATGGCTTTTGGGGTACTGGCCAAAGAAGCAGGATTGTCTGTGATGCAGGCAACTATGATGTCTGTCCTCTGTTTTACAGGGGCGGGACAGTATATAACCATAGGAATCATGCAGGCAGGCGGTGCCATAATAACTATTATTATTGCTAATGCTTTGGTCAACCTCCGCTATCTGCTTTTTTCCACCTCAACAGTACCCTATTTAAAGGATCGGATGCCGGTATTTACAGCTAGTTTGCTGTCCTATGGACTGACTGATGAGACCTATGCTGTGGCTATGAACCACTATCAGGATCATCCGGCCACTTCAGCCTATATGGCTGGGTTGAATCTCACCTCTCACCTGGGATGGATCGGCGGTTCCCTATTGGGGGCGGTGCTGGGCAGTTTTATCACCAACACCGACCAGTTTGGGTTGGGTTTTGCACTGCCTGCCATGTATACCTGTCTTTTGATTTTTATGATCAAGCGAAAAGCAGATATTTGGGTGGCGGTGTCAGCAGCGGTAATCTGTCTGGTAATCGGTTATCTTGTGCCTGCTGCTATGAGCAACCTTTCCAACATTATCTTTGCTACTATCATTGCGGCAACTTTGGGGGTGATGATCAATGGACAACACTAATATCTGGTTAATAATCATCGGGGTATCTATTATTAGTTTGTCACCGCGCATTCTGCCGGTTGCTCTGTTATCCCGTTTTGAATTTCCTGCCATTATCAAGGAATGGCTGTCCTTTGTAGCCCCTGCTGTACTGGGGGGGCTGACCGCAGTGAGTGTTCTTGCCCCTGATGGGGTAATTGACATCAGTGTCAATAATATATATATCTGGGCCTTTTTACCGACAGTGATTGCAGCGGTTAAGACCAAGAACCTATTTTTTACTTTACTGGTAGGGATAGCAGCAATGGCTTGTCTCTATAACTTTGTTGGTATATAAATAAGACTTTTTTCCCAACATGCAGGAATTTGCCGGAAAATGTTGAATAATACACTTGTTTGAGTTATTAAGTATTTAGATAAACTGGAGGCAGTTTGTATGGTATTGGATAAAAACATCCTGCCTTTAATTCTATTTCAGTTTCTACCTGAAATGACTATCTTATCCGCTTTATCTTTGTTTTTGGTAGGATATAAGATTAGATTGAAGCAATTAGTGATCATTGGCATTATTGGAGCTCTTTTAGCATCGGTAGTTAAATCACATCAACTGCTGCCAATAGTGAGCACTTTGATCATAGCATTTATTTTGATCATATTATTAGTAATAATCTATAAAATAGATGTTATATCAGCTTCTATTGCCACCTTTTTGGGTATTGTAGTGCTGGGATTTGTGGAAGCTGCTAATTATTTTTTTGTCAATGCGGTGACCGGGATCACCATGCAGCAGGCTATGGAAGATTTGACTTTAAGGCTGCTTTTTCCCCTGTCGGAATACATTTTGTTGACAGTTGTGATTTTGGTCTGTCAGAAATATAATTTTGCTCTTATCAATCTGAAAGAACTAAAAGAATTGAGTAGGAAGGATTATGAAAGATAGAACTATATTCAACATAATAATACCTTTAGGACTTGCCTTCCTGCTTGTCTCTCTATTAGTGCTCTCTTCACTTAATCTACACAACCTAATTAGTAGTCCCCTTTCCTTATCAGAACCTGTTTTGTTTGCTATGATTATCATGCTCTTTATCACTATACCGGTTTTGCTGATCCTGACAAAAAATATTTATTTGCTTAGCAAGCAGCAGAAAACGCTGGAAATTCAAGACTTTTATATCGAACACCTCAGTGAACTGGTTAGAGCGATCCGTGTACAAAGGCATGATTTTGTCAATCACATGCAGGTTGTTTATGCCTTAATGAAAACCGGCAAATTTGATAAAGCAATTGAGTATATAGCTGATTTATCCCATGATATTCAAATAACCGGAGCAATGCTGAGTGTTGATATTCCTGAACTATCAGCCTTGCTGCTGGCTAAAACGGACCTGGCGCGAAAAAAAGAGATATTATTTAAAATAACTGTGGAGTCAAATTTAAAAGGATTGGAAATCAAGCCCCTGGAATTGATCATGGTGGTGGCGAATCTGCTGGACAATGCCTTTGAAGCTGTAGAATCACTGCCTGTGGATATCAGGAGTGTGGTTTTGAAAGTAGCAGAAACCGCTGAATATTACTCTTTGCAGATCAATAACCCAGGTTACATACCTGAGGAAATAAGGATGAGAATGTTTGAAATGGGATACTCTACCAAGGAGGGGAAAGAACGGGGAACAGGCCTGGCAGCTGTGAAATCTGTCGTAGAAAAGAACGGGGGGACGATTACACTACAATGCAGCAGGGACCAGGGAATAATTTTTACGGTATGTTTCCCCAAACCCTCTAATTCGTAGAGATAATCCATTTTTCAATGTATTAATTTTTATTGCTTAACAACACGTGCGATTTTGTGAAAAAGGAGCATGCATACGATAAAAATCTCGCAATAAAGAGTGCCTATACCGATCCGGTACCAGATGGCTCTGGAAGTTACTTTGCTGTAAAGGATAAGTATAAATCCCAACAACACTGTTATAAACTGCAGCCTTTCCATGGTTCTTGCCCTGAAAACTGCGGTGCCCAGGGTCATGGTAGACGCCTGCTCTTGTTGGCTGCTGGGACGGGAGGCGAGAATCCTGTTTGTGATAAGTATACCGAACTGTGGGACAACCATAAGAGCGATTATTGTTAGCGGGAGCAGACCGGTCAGCAAAACCTGCACCCCTGACCAGAGACCTAGATACCAGTCTGCAGCCACATCCAGTTTAGCCCCTTTACGTGAACACTGCCCCCGCAACCGGGCCAGTGGGCCATCGATAAAATCGGTAAGTGCAGCTGCACATAAAACCCAGAACTGAATTGCTAGTGAAGTACTTATTAGATAAAAAATGATCGCAGTGGAAACCAAAACTATGCGCAGCCCTGTGATGTGGTTTGGGTAGACCCAATCAGGAATCAGTAGATCCAGAATGGGCTTCAAAGCGCGGTCACGGATTCTCTCCTCTGCATCTGTAATCCGTTCCGGCAGATTCATCCTAAGACCCACCTTTCCCTATGAGATTCTATTATCATTTTATCATAATATTTCCTAAATAGTCCGGAAGACATGAGATATTATGCGGCTGTTCCGTTTGATCACCGGATACCGGTCGTTTTTTTAATAATTTGCAAGGTATTATTTAGTATGTATAGAATTAAATAACAGGCAAACAAACCCAAGTGTTATTGGTAGTGACAAAAGTTTAGTAAGGAGGTGATTATACTTGAATAAAATAAAGTATTTTTTATATGCGATTGCTTTATGCTTATTTGCTGGCTGCTCAGTATCTTGTTGAGCTTTTACAAAGGAACGCCGCAGCAACTTTTGAACCATTTTGGTATATAACAGTTCATTACATTGTTTATTTGATACTGGGAGCTGCACTTGGAATAGAACATATAGCAAACAATCGGAAGAAAAAGGGGCCATGGAAGTTCAATTATGCAAAACTGCTGTTTGCCGGGATTCCAATTCTGATTTTTAATTTAACTGCATATCTGTACTTCAAGTTTCAGCTGCCGGTATATCTCATAAACCGGAGATATGTGGATGTCACCACTTTAATTTTGGGATACCTTATAGCAACTTGTTTCTATAAAGAGAGTCATACTATATAGACATTTGAAAGGACTATACAAACACAAGCTGAATTTAGTTTATTATGCATGTGTATCAGGGGTTATAGAAAGGGGGGTACTCATTGCAGAAGGCTATGTCCTCAAAATGGGCCACTTTAGCAGCAGTGTTGGTGCCGGTATTGATGGGGCCAATCGATGCCAGTGTAGTAAATGTAGCCTTTCCTCGTCTGTCAGAAGTTTTTAATGTAAGTGTTGATGTTGTAGGATGGGTAAGTATGACCTACCTGTTGGTCTTAAGCAGTTTTCTGCTTAGCTTTGGCCGATTGGGGGATATGTTCGGTTTCAGGCGCATTTTTTTGGCAGGTAATGCTATATTTACTGTTGCTTCAGTATTATGCGGTATGTCCTGGAGTATCGGTACACTCATCGCTTTCAGGGCGATTCAAGCTGCAGGTGCTGGAATGACTGCCGCACTTGCTCCGGCAATTATCACATCAATATTTCCCCCGCAGGAAAGGGGGAGAGCCTTAGGGACACAGGGTATGGTAGTCGCTCTAGGACTTGCTATCGGCCCTACTCTTGGTGGGACCCTATTGGATCTCTGGGGTTGGCGAGCCATCTTTTTTATCAACTTACCTATTGGTATCATAGCTCAAATTGTTTGCTATGAGCTGATTCCTGAAAAAGAAAAACTGGAGAAACAAAAATTTGACTGGCTAGGGGCCTGGCTTGCACTGATTAGCCTTGCCTCACTTCTGTTTTTTATCAGCCGCGGTCAGTATTACCAGTGGTCAGGATTGATCATGCTGATGCCGGCCCTGTCACTTATTGCAGGCATATTGTTTATCATTCAAGAGGGAAGGACAGCTGAACCGATGTTGGAACTGAACATCTTCCGGAATCAACCTTTTACAGCTGGTAATATTGCTGCTCTGTTTCACTTTATGACTCAGTATATCATTGTTTTTATTACCCCCTTCTACCTCCAACACCAACTCGGATTAACATCGTCGAAAGTAGGGCTTACTATGACAGCCTTCCCGCTAACAGTATTGATCGTAGCGCCTTTGAGTGGAGCCCTTTCAGATAAAATCGGTAATCGCATACTCTCTTCTATGGGCGCAGTTTTTTGTGTTCTGGGAGCCATTAGCCTTTCTTTCGTGGGGCCGGATTTTCAGCCTTCTGATGTGGCCTGGCGTTTGAGCTTGTTCGGCCTGGGAACGGGAATGTTTCAATCCCCCAACAACAGTGCGATTATGGGTGCTGTCCAGAAAAAACGTCTTGGTATCGCAGGTGGGGTTTTGGCCACCACACGCAATGTAGGAATGGTTTTGGGTATAGCTACCGGTAGTGCTGTGCTTGTTACCAGACAGCTTGTGTATGAATTAGCGGATACTTCTCTGCCACGGCTGCTGGCTATGCATGATGCCTTTTTAACTGCTGCTGTTCTTTCCGTAATCTGCTTTGTGTTCTGCCTTTTTGTCAAAACCCGGAAAGAGCGAAACATGCGGCTTGAAAAGAAGATGGACTGAAGCTATTCACTTTAAAACCTCTTTTTAATAGCAGTTGCTGGTTATAGGGTTATATGTTACGATCACATGGAAAATGATACAAAAGCTCTATTATTCAAACACAATTTAAAACTGGTGGATCACAGAAGGGAGTATATGTGTTGTTAATCAAAGAGGCTCAGATCACCGATGTTCCCGCAAATACCAGACTATTAGTAGATGAGAATAAATACTGTGTAGTTGTCAACGGAACAGTTATTGTTAAAGGTGCACAAACAAAACAGATGGGTGCAAGGAGCATATTTAGAGCAGAAGGGCTTCTCTATTCGGGGGAAGAGGGTTGCAGGATTATTGTTTTTGGGGAGGAACAGCTTCCTGAAAATATAAGACAAAAAATCATACAACCACCAATAACTAAAAACCATACCGAAAACTGCAAAGATCCACAGTCCGTTACCAACAATCTTTTTTATGAGAAAAAGGTTAGCTGTCCTGTCTGCGGTACATCATTCAATAGCAGGCGGGTTAGATTAAGCAAACTTAAATTGATTAAACAGGACCCTGATTTAAGGATGCACTATCAAGAACTAAATCCGCTTCTCTACAATGTAACTATCTGCCCCGAGTGCAGTTACGCCAACCTAAATCAAGACTTTGAGAGGGTTTCCTCGGTCAGACGACCGCTGAATCTCAATGCTGAAAAGAGGAGATCCGACAGCAAACAGCTTACAGAATCGGAAATGGCTGTAGAGAACTATCAATTGGTGCTCCAGTGCCTCGAAAAAATCGGTAGCCCAGCTGATAAGTTAGCCAGGATATACCTGTACTTAGCTTGGCTTTATGAGGATTCAGGGGATGAAACAACAGGGAGAGAGATGCGCCAGAAAGCGCTCACTTACTACAAAAAGGCGTACAGTACATCTTCTGCTATAAATTCTTCCCAGCTTCATCAAATAACCTATCTCATCGCTGAACTTTCCTCTCGATTGGGAAATAAAAAAGATGCTTATGATTTTTTTCAGCGCCTTATCAGAGAAAAAGATGCTGCTTCATGGCTGGTTAGGTTAGCTCGTGAGCGTCTCTATGATTTAAGAAAAAGGGTATAGAGTACGGCTTTGTGTAGTTGCTGCTAAGAGCGTTCTCTGGTTAAGCTCTGACTTTTTTGGGTGAGGATAGGAGTGTACTGTTGTTATCCCTACTTTCAGGGGTTGTCTGGGTCAGAATTAATTGGGTATGTTTTCAATGAATAAAACCTCTGACAATAATATATATAAATGTTGAAAACAGGCGGCTATGATCCCCGCCTCTTTTCATTTCAGGACAGGTTCAAATGTCAATACAAAAATCAAGCAGATATCTTTTTTCAGTCAAAAGGGGCAAATGATCAATAGCTTCCATCAGGACCACTCCTGATAAAAAATGATTGCAATCTCTCATAAATTGTTATAATATATTAGTACAATATAACATAGTGTCACTGATATTAATATAGACTTGTTTTATATAGTGGTTATTCTACAACGCTATCCGCTATTTCTCTCGTTTTATTTGCTTTCCGAAAAAATAAGTAATAATAGTATAATTTGCAGATGTTATTGTTTATTGTAATAGATAACCATTACATTCCTCTATAGGAACCTCTGCTCAATCAGCAGTAAAGACTCATATTAATATTTTTATAGTTTTTTGTTGGGACCTATTAACCATTTAGGGAGGTGGTGCTGAGGTACAAAGCTTTAGTGGATTGCAGTTCCTTAGCTAAGGGGGTGTCGGAAGGAAAACATCGCGTCAATCATTTCTAACAACAATTCTTGACATTCATAGTGTGTCTAAATGAATACTTTCAAAGAAAAAAGCTAAATAACGAAAGAACAATATGGGGGTGACGTGATGGCTGAGCTCCAGACGAGTTGGGGTTGGCTAATTGCTATCTACCTTTTTTTGGCTGGCATTTCTGCTGGTGCTTACCTTTGTGCATTTGTTTCTTGGTCCAGGTTCGGCGGAGATAATTTAATTTCAAGAGTAGGTATTTTACTGGCAGCCCCGTGTCTTGGATTGAGTATTTTGTTTTTGTTCTTTGACCTGGGTAATCCCGCTAATTTCATGAATGCATTTTTACGTCCCTATAGTTCTATGATTTCTGTTGGAACATGGGTATTAACGATCTTTTTTATTGTTAGTGGGATTCAATGGCTCAAGTGCATAACATCCCGCGACAAGACTCTAAGAGAATGGAATTGGGTCTGGTTTGTGGGATTTATTTTTGCTGTTTTAACTGCTTTTTATACAGGTGTGCTCCTCTGGGAAATGAGAGGTATTCCTTTCTGGAACACAATTCTGATTCCACTCCTATTCTTAACTTCGGCTCTTTCTACCGGAATCGGCGCGGTACTAATCAGCTCTATAGCCTACAATGCATGGAAAAAAGATGGTCAGCTGGACACATTAAACCTGCACTATCTCTATAAGATTGATCTGTTGCTGATTATTATTGAAGTTGCTATTCTTTTAATTTACCTGTTAGTTATGGGTCAATCTACCCATCCTGCAGCAGTTAACTCAGTACAAATACTATTGACTGGCTCTTTGGCTCCAGCATTCTGGATCTTGGTGATCGTTGTTGGGCTGGTGCTCCCATTTTACCTGGAATGGAGCCTCTATAAAAAAGATATCAGCAAGCATTTAAGCAGTGCACTGGCCGCCGTGTGTCTACTTGTTGGTGGTTTGACATTAAGATATTTAATCCTGTCTGCAGGCACACTGGAAACTTTTAGGTTATTGCTCTAAAGGAGGTCAATAACATGGGAGAGGTTAAATTAAAAAGAAGAGAATTTCTAAAGTTAGGCGGTATTACATGCCTTGCATCAACATTAATTGCACCCCTCAATAACTTAGTTCCCTTTACCAGTTTTGCTGAAGCAGCTGAAAGCGAGACAAAATACACTGTCACTAAAAAAATACCCCAGGTTTGCGCCCGTGCCTGTGAATGCGACTGTGCTTATAATGTCGTTGTTGGGGTGGATACAGCTACAGGGATTGAACGTGGGATAACCATTGAGGGAAGGTCTGAGGACCCTGTATCTAGAGGAAAATACTGCATCAAGGCATTGGGTTTTGTTGATGCCATGTACAACCCTGACCGGCTTCTAGTTGCTATGAAAAGGACAAACCCTAAACGAGGAGTTGATCAGGACCCCGGTTGGGTCGTTGTTTCTTCAGAAGAAGCATTAAACGAGATCATTGAAAAAATGAAGCAGCATAAGCGGGAAGAAATGGTTTTCTGTTCTCCGGGAGACCCTTACAGCAACCGTCTCTGTCGTTCCCTGGGTGTCAGGAGAAGTGACCAGAGAACCGAATGCTTCGGTACTCACTATTATCTCAACTCATTGATGGTTACTAATCCCCCGAACAAGTATTATTCCAGCACATATACGGTTACACATTCATTGTGGGGATTTGATTACAGCAAAACAAAATATATGCTGTGGTTTGGCTTTGACTCTTTTTCCAAATGCGGCAAAGCCGGCATCCTGAACCATATTGTTGAGGGTAAGCGGAATGGAACCAAAATTGTTGGTTTTAACCCACTGCGGACACCCATGGCAGATGGTATTATGGATGAGTGGTACCCCATCAAGCCAGGGACCGATCTCGCTGTTGCCCTGGCTATGATCAAGATCATGATAGATGAGAAGATTTATCATGAAGATTTTGTCAAAAACTATACAGACTCTGCATCTCTTATTGATGCCGACACAAAATTACATATAACTGATTCTGACGGTAAATGGATGGCCTGGTGTACTGAACACAGCAGGATGGAGCCCATTGATAGCTGTGATGCCCCAGCACTGGATGGCGGGCCTTACACTGTAACAGTAGATGGCAAAGAAGTACAGGTCATACCTGTTCTGCAGCTGCTGCAGGAAAGTGTCAAAGAGTGTACCGCAGAGTGGGCTGCAGAGATCAGTGATGTACCTGCTGATGTTATCACCCGGGTGACCAAAGAGTTCGCCGCGGCTGCACCAAATGTATGTATTCCTAACTTGAAACGGGACGCCGCAGGTCCAAACTATGCCAACAGTTGGCGGTTGATGCATGCCATCAACGTTCTCCATGCACTGACTGGGTCCTTGGATCATGATGGCGGGGTTCTTTTCCTGCATGATGTGAAGATCCCCTGGCTTGAGGATGTTGATCCACCTGCCAAACCTTACCCAGAACTACCGGATAAAGCTCCGGACTACAGACATGAGTTTCCGGTAACAGAGGAGATTTATCAGAAGAAGGACTTTTCCGCCCCTGGCCATTATGGAATGATCGGTTATGGACTCTATAAGACCGATATGACCAAGGTTGTGGTCTTTAAGGGGCCACACAGGGGGCTGGCAGCTCTCATCCAGCCGCAGATGGTCGAAAAGGCCCTGGAAAAGATGGACCTGGTCTGGGACTGGGACCTCTATCTGGATGATATTGTTTATTGGTGTGACTATGTACTTCCAGCACCTCATCAGTTTGAAGAGGGCAAACTTGACATCAGGCAGTACTACCCCAAATACCCTTGTCTGGTAGGTGGAGAGCCAGTCCAGAAGCCACCTGGAGACTGCATAGGTTGGGGTGCTATTGCCAAGAAAATCGGTTTTGCAATGGCTCCTGAATACTGGACAACCGATGGCAGTAGTGATCCTGAAAAAATCATACCAGGAAATGTAAATGATGCCGCGCTGAAAGCTGTCGGTGCAGCGGAAAGCACAGAAGAATTTATGAAAGAGAAAAACGGCATTTGGATCGATAAAAAGCCCTATGAGAACTACAGAACCATCAGAGAGATCGGATTTGGGAGGCCAAATGGCCGTGTCAGGCTTTATATTGATGAGTTTGTTAAGGTGTCCCATGAACCTCTGCCTAAGTGGGCTGACAGATGGACAACTCCAGATGGCGAGTACAAATTCTCCCTTCTGGTCACCCGTGCTCCTTGGCATATGCATGCTGATCCAAACTTCATCAATAACAAGGCTTTAAATGTACTCTCTGAGAACAATTATATTGATTGTGTCTGGATCAGCCCTAATGCAGCAAAAGAATTAGGGCTTAAAGAAGGAGATTCAGTGACTGTAGAAACAAATCCGCAATACATGAAAGATTTGCCACGCCCTGTGAAATCCAAAGTACATATCACAGAAAGAATCGCCAGAGATGACTGTATTCTGCTTTTCCACGGCATTGGACACCGTTCTAAATGGCTGAAGCACGGTAGATGGGGATATAGAGACGGAGATCTGATACCCCAGAAGGACCCCAATGTTGCCAAAGAACATGACCCAACAGGTATGGGCTGGGTTGAAGATGTCTATGTCAGAGTTGTAAAAGCTTAAGGAGGTGGGCTAGATGGGGGACTATGCGATTCTGTTAGATACAAGGTTCTGTACAGGTTGTAATACATGTTTTTATAAATGTGTTCAGGAAAACAGGCTGCACGAATCCGCAGAAAATGGATTTACCAGAACCATGGTTTTTATTAAAGATAGAGGCTTATATCACCATAGATGTATGCACTGTGAAGAGCCTTCTTGTGAAGCTACCTGCCCGAGCGGTGCCTTTCATAAAACACCGGAGGGAATTGTGCTTTACAATAACGAACCATGTCTCGGGTGTAAGAGTTGTGTTGTAGCGTGTCCTTTTAATGTTCCCTATTGGAATCAAAAGAAAAAGGAAATTGTAAAATGCACAATGTGTGCCCACAGGGTTCTCAAAGGAGAACAACCAGCTTGTGTAGAGGCCTGTCCTACCGATGCACTTGAATTTGGCCCATATCAGGATATTACGGAAAAGGCCAAACAAATAGCTGCAGACAATAACCTGCATATTTACGGGCTTGAAGAGAACGGAGGAACAAGTGTTATTATTCTCACCAAGGAGGACCCACTTGTTATTGGTTACGCTGATGTACCTAAGAAGGTGACAAAAGCAAGAGGGCCAAAAACCGTTGTTGGAGCAGCTGCAGTAGCCGCACTTGCATACGCTGGAATTAAAAAGTATAGTGAAAGAAGAGCGGAGATAGAAGGTCTGAATAAAGGAAAGGATAATAAATAAACTTAATTAACGGCCTAATTGACACCTCAGTGAATGGAGGGGCTGCTTATGGTAAATAAAATGAGCTTTAGACTTTACAGTTACTCATTTCTCGCAAAAGCCCTAGATTATCCAACTGCTGAATCAGTAAAAGAGTTGTTTAATCCTGAGCTTATAGAAGCGATCTTTTCTTATAAAGATGCCTTAAAAAAAGAGGAGCCACCTGCTTCTCGATTAAGAACCGCTCTTGACGATTTTCGGTCTCGAATGCTGGAAGCAGTAGACCTTTACAGTTCTCAGGAGTCTTATCTTCTTGAACTACAAAAAGAGTACACACGGCTTTGCCATGCTTCGAAACCGAGGTTATTGCCACTTTTTGAGTCAGTATACAGAGAGGGAAAACTGCTTCAGCAGTCTACAGTAGATGTTGCACGACTCTATTACCAGGCGGGTTTACAATTAGCTGAAGGATTTTCTTTACCACCGGACCATATTTCCCTGGAGCTGGAATTTATGGCTTATCTCTGTTCTCAGGAAATCGAGGCTGCTGAAAACAATGATTCCTTTGTATTAGATAAAGCAAAAGAAATGCAGCAAAAGATGCTTACCGAGCACTTGCGCCACTTTGTACCAGCCTTTGCCGAAAGGATTCAAAAGCATGCTACTTTGGGATTCTATCAAGCAGCAGGAAATTTTCTGGAACATTTTATTGATTGGGAACTGAGGTCTCTCTGATTTTGCTGATCAGTTTTATTTTAATTCCATTGTAGAAACCGAAAGGTTTCTACAATGGAATTTTTATTTCTTCCTTTTCTGCTTCATCGGAAAGAATCAGTTCGGTGTCATTGTTGGTTTTCGTTTTTGTCTGTTTCGTAAGGTCTAAGTTAAGAGAATTGGCAATGCCTTTAAGGGAATCAGCTAAACTGCTTGGTACAACAACAATGGAACTAGTTTCTTTTAATCCTTCATAAAGAATATTCATAGCCCGCAGCTGCAGGGCAACCGGATCATCTCTATAGGCATTGGCAGCTTCGGCAAACTTTTTAGCTATTTCTGTCTCTGCTGTACCCAGTAAAATCCGCGCACGGCGTTCCCGTTCCGCCTGTGCTTCCCTGGACATTGCTTCCTGTAGATCAGAGGGGATTATTACATTGCGGATTTCCACAGACTGTACAGAAATACCCCAAGGTGTGGTCCGCTCATCGATAAGCTTACGAAGTTCTTCGTCCAGAAGCATTCTCCCGACCAGCATTTCTGCTAGAAGAGTTTTCCCTATCAGATCCCTTAATGCAGTTTGGGCAGCCCAGGCAACAGCACTGCGGTAATCAGCAACTTCAAGCACAGCTTTCTCCGGATCCCAAACTACCCAAAAGAGAACAGCATCAACATCAACTGGAACTGTGTCTTTGGTTAAGGTCTGCTCAGCCATGAAAGAAGTAATCCTGATGCGCTGGTCAACCCAGTCAGCAATTGAGTCAATAATAGGAACGACAAAAAATAACCCCGGCCCAGCCAACCCATGGTACTTACCTAAACGCAATATAACAGCCTTTTCCCACTGGCTGGCAACTCTCACGCAACTAGAAAAAAAAGCCGCCAGCAATATTCCTGCAGGGATAACCCAGGTTATCCTCCAATACAAACCAATACTGCACGCAATTGCTGTAAAAAATAAAAAAATAGCAAACCTAACCGGGTCAACCCCTATTTTTGAATTCATAACAGCGAATGGTGGGCTTTTACGGATAAGTGGATCGAAACTCTTATTGTGACTGAGCAAATTTTCAGGCATCTTCTCTCCCCCAGTTTTTAATGAAATTTTGAGTTGACTTCAAAATCAAAACTTATTTTGTCTTTAACCTAAAACGACGCTGAATGTATTCCAATAATTCTTCTGGACTGAAACCCAACTCAAAGGCCTCAATAAACAGTTTATCAACTAATTGATCCAAACGCTCTTTGTTACGGCCATTTGTTTTCATCACGTTCTTTTCGCTGACAAAAGTCCCTTTCCCTTGCCTGGTTGACAGCACTCCTTCCTTTTCTAGTTCTGAATAAACCCGGCTGATTGTATTAACATTTACTTTTAGATCAACTGCTAATTGTCGAACAGTTGGAAGTTGTGAACCTGGAGGAATTTTTCCTGTGGCAATAGCGTATTTTATTTCATTTTTTAATTGAATATATATGGGTATACCACTATCGAAATCAATTTCGAATTTCATTAGATATTACATCCTCCAAGCTATCAAAGGGTACCACCGCTTCCTATGAAAAGGATATTCTATTCATATTGTTTGACAATAGCATAAAGGAAAAGTATATGATCTTTGTTTGTTCAATGTTATTTAACTGTATCAACTGCTATTGTACCCATTTATAGTTTTCTAATTATTAATAATTATATCATAACCCCTTATCTTTTTTCCTGAGTAATGTTTTGCAATTGCTCGGGTCAAAAGCCTGCCATAATAGATTGCCTTCGGCAGGAATAAGAAGGACATCCGTAAGCGCGAGTCTGAACTGGAAGTACAGCATCTACAAATACTTCCTTGGTTACATCAATGCCAATATTTATAAGTTGTATAATTATATTTTTTTATCAATAAACAGTATTTCAAATATATACTTTATAACGGCAAATAAAATAAAGCAGCTCAATAGATGAAATATTTTGTTGGATTGAGGTCAGGTTTCACAAGTATTAGTTCGGCGTACTACTAGTGATTTTGGAACGGTTTCGGGGAGCAATCACGATCCCATATCCATGGTGCTTATTTTGACTTTGATCATGCAAGTATCCCCTCCACGCTAGAACCTGTAACAGCTTTAATATTGTCGAGTTTTTTGTTTCTGGAGAGCTTGACCGCAACAAAATTGATTGGATACCTGCTCATTATCAGTTCTGTTTTACTTATGGCTAATCAAAATGTGAACAAAAAAAATAAACTGTAAGTTTGCACATTCTCTGTCTCACTAACCCAATGAGGTATGAGTAAAATCTTAGTGGGGGGATGGATTTAGAAAAGGTTAAATCCAAGA
>ERZ773359.1539-NODE-1539-length-31560-cov-8.960133_pt1 | contig 31560 bp, 49 predicted proteins | sample MGYA00374955_ERZ773359 | MGnify/ENA primary metagenome ERZ773359 (study PRJEB29098, sample SAMN04486028) | biogas fermenter metagenome | study: EMG produced TPA metagenomics assembly of the Biogas fermentation microbial communities from Germany - Plant 4 DNA1...
AACAGAGCTACGAACTAGGGTAAACATTCGTAGGTGTTATGATATAGGTAACGTATCTTTCGCTTAGTCTAGTCAATAAAGGCTTTTACAAGCCCGTCACTTTAGTGGTGGGTTATTGACTATTATTTTAATATTTTAATTATTATTCAATAAAACAATACACTTTTTCGTCATTATTTAGTCTAATTTTATATATTTCATTGTCTATTAAATTACTTATTAAATCTTTGAATTCTGCAAAGTTTTTAAACGGAATGTTGTCAAATTTAATGTTATAAATAGGTATATCATCATATTTTATATTATCATAATCTTCCTCAAATTCTTCTTTTGTACTTTCCCATACAGCTTTAAAATTGACTATTTTGTTAGTTAAGTTTATCTCAACTCTTGCTTCTTCCCAATACTCTGTTTCTTTAATACCTTTATCGCTAATTGCAATCAAGCCTTCATTTCTTCCTACACACGCCTTAAAAGTATATTTATCAAAGTTTTTGATATAATTTTTAGCATATTCTATTTCATTATCAGTTAATCCTGCTCCTGTTTCTTCTAATAGTTTAATCGCATTTATAACTCTATCTTCATAATTAATTTTTTCTATTGCTTCAAGAATCTCCTGAGTTAACTCCAACGATGAACTTGTGTAACCACTCCAATGATAATATGCATTAGCCAATACTTTTCCATTTTCTATAATTTCAATATTTAATCTTTGTCCCATAAAATATTCCTCACTTTCAATTTAATTATTGTATGAATCAAACATTCTTTTTATTTAAACTTACTTACCCATGACAACCTATTAATACCTTGTTTCCGTTTTCCAACATGTGTACTTCAACACAACTGAACCCAAAAGAAGTTCCTGCCTCAAACCAAGGTATATATTCATCTTGTAAACTTGGAGGAATTATTGCTATCCAATCTTCGTCTCCACCATTTGTAGATAGCATTTTTAGTTCCTCAGGTGCGTCTTCAAATCTGTAAATTTTTATATAATTCATATAATATCATCCTTTCTTAATTTCTTTCCCAATGCCCATATTCCATTTCACTATTACACATTTCACGCACTCATATAGCTAATGATTATTTACTTATGCTACAGTTTTAAAATATTTTATAGCCTGTTCCCCTATCCGTCATCCCATAGGAACAGGCACAGCATTTCCTACGTGTTCTTTATTTCAGCTATTTCTATCAATTCACTAGCAACACCCTCAAAATTTACGTACCCTAAAGCAAATGACAAAACTTCTAATAACTAATTCTCGTTTAAATCCAATATACTAATGCCTAAAGCTGACTCTAAAGCGTCAATATTATAACTTTACTACCTTTTCCGTTTAGTCTTGCGTATATTTCCACACACAATGAATCAGCTATTTCTTCAGCTTCTTCTATATCTCTTGCAGTGTGCACCTCACCTTACTTACTTCCTAGTAATCCTCGTAGTCACTGTTTATTAATATTTCACCTAATTCTAGTCTACCTGCTTCCTCGTTAAATTTCTTTAGCCTTTCAACATTAAATTTCTTTAGCCTTTCAACGTCTTCTTTCAGTATGTCATCCTCTATGATTGCCAGTATGTTTAGTCCATTACCCTTTACCATATAGCACACCTCCGTTAAAATATAGTCTCCACAGTCAATATTCCCCTATATATCCCCACAGTCTATATTAATAATCATCCCTTATAAACTCTTCTAGCAAGTATATTTCACTGCCTACTCTAAATCCAGGCGTTACCCCACCGTAGTATTCCTCAAACTCGTCTAAGTCCATGTTTAGTATGTCCAATACTTCAGGCTCAGCTGTAAAATACTCTACGTCTACCTCATGTATTTCCTCGCAGCCTTTGTCACTTACGTACTGATAAAATATTCTTTCCCCATCGTCGGATGGTCTTATCCTCATACCATGAAATGCGTTAAAACTTGTTGTAGCTGTTCCACCTATTTCTTTTAAATCCGTTATTCCCTCTAGGTCCTCCAAGTAGTTATATCTCATTTCTAATCACTCCTTTAATATGAAATAACCTATAAGTATTTCTTTATAGGTGTTACTTGTAGGTCTTCTATTTCAGCTTATTTTCCTATACTTTAGTCTTAAAATGTATATCTACAAAGTTTTCATATAAGTTGTCGTAGCAATACTCATCCGTCTATGTCCTCGGAATTATAAGCTAAATTATATATCTCTTCGTATATCTTTTGGTCGACATCATTCGCTATTTCAAACCCCTTAATATTATGTTTCACTCTATAATATCCACTACTCCCTCCCCCGACTATATTTTATACTTATTATATCATAATCTGACGTACTTGTCAATAGTTATTACAGAAAAAGCACTATATATATAGTGCTTTTTAAACTATTATTAACCATTCTATAGGCACGTACTTTATTGTGTGTGAAACTATAAATACTAACAATGTTAGTGCTATTACTATAAAAGCAATTAATTTTCTTGTCCCCACAATAATCCCTCTCAGTCTCTAACTATTATAAAGTACTACCTTGCCCTCATTCAGTGATTTTTGTATATCAATTATTCTCTGGTTAGTCGAACCTCTAAATTGAATTGTTAAATCCTTTAGTTCCTCCTCAAATCTACCGTCAACTAAAACGTCACACAAACTCAATAATCTTTTCATTTCCTCGTCCTTTATAATTTCTTCAAAGGTAAAACCACTGTATATCCATATGTTGTAATTATCCTCTTTTAATTTCTCGGCCAGTTTTGATATTTCTTTTGCCTGAAAGAAAGGGTCACCACCACTAAAAGTTACCCCTCTGGTTAACTTATTTGATTTTATTTCTTTTATCACTTCTTCGTCAGAATACTCATATCCACTGAATTCATTCCAGCTTTCTGGGTTATGACATCCCTTACACATATGTTTACATCCCGCGAAGAATATAACTGTCCGCAGTCCAGGTCCGTCCACTATAGAGTCGTGTAAAATATCAATTATTTTCATGTCTAATTATGTTTAACTCTGTCTCTTTCTTCAGCTCTCTTTGCTGAGTTCCATCTATCTAGGGTTCCTACTAGATACCCTGTTATTCTTCTTATTCTTTCGAACTGGACTCCTTCTTGCTCCTTCGCGTGGCATGATGGACACTCACTACCTATAATTCCACCAAATCCACATATCGGACATCTGTCTACTGGGTGGTTTATTGAACCATATCCTATACCGCTTTCTTTCATTACTCTCACTATTTGTTCTATTGCCTCAGGATTCTGACTAGCATTACCGTCTAACTCTACATATGTTATATGCCCTGCGTTACATAAGTTGTGAAAAGGTGCCTCTATCTCTATCTTATCTACTACTTTTATAGGAAAATAAACTGGCACATGAAATGAGTTTGTGTAGTATTCCCTATCTGTTACTCCCTCTATTACACCAAATTCTACTCTATCTTTCTTAACAAATTTTCCAGCTGTACCTTCAGCAGGAGTTGCTAATAAGGAGAAATTAAGTTTATATTTCTTAGTGTAATCATCCATTTTATCTCTCATAAATTTGATTATCTCATAACCTAACTCTAAACTTTCTTTACTTTCACCATGGTGTTTTCCTGTTAAAGCTTTTAACGCCTCAGCTAAACCAATAAATCCTACTGATAATGTTCCGTGTTTTAATACTTCTTCTATCCTATCGTTAGGTCCTAAATTTTCACTATCACGCCATACACCTTGACCCATTAAGAATTTAAAGTTTTTAGCTAGTTTATTTCCTTGAAATTTATACCTATCAAGCAACTGGTCTTTAGCAATCTCCAAATACTTTTCTAAATTATCATAGAATTTATCTAAATCACCTTTACTATCTAAAGCTAGTTTTACTAAATTTATTGTTGTAAATGATAAATTTCCTCTTCCTGTTACCGTCTCTTCTCCGTTAACATTAGATAATACACGAGTTCTACATCCCATATAAGCTATTTCTGTTTCAGGATTGTCAGGTCTATAGCTTTTTAAGTTAAACTCAGCGTCTATAAAACTAAAGTTCGGGAATAGTCTCTTTGAAGTTACTCTACAAGCTAATTTAAATAAATCATAATTAGGGTCGCCCTCATTAAAATTTACCCCTTCTTTTACTTTAAATATTTGTATTGGAAAAATTGGTGTTTCACCTTTACCTAATCCAGCCTCAGTAGCTAGTAATAAGCTTTCAATTACTAATCTACCCTCTTTTGATGTGTCAGTACCATAGTTTATACTAGTAAATGGTACTTGCCCTGCACTTCTTGAGTTCATACTGTTCATATTATGAACAAATGCCTCCATTGCTTGATAAGTTTCTCTTTTTGTTTTTTCCCAAGCTAATTCCTCAATTTCCTTTGTTGTCATATTTAAAGGTAGCTCTTTTAACTCCTTTAGTTGTTTCTCATATGTTATTTTAACATATGGTGCTAAATCATAATCAAACATAGGAAATGATTGCCCACCATGCTGTTGGTTTTGGTTAGCTTGAAATATAATTGCAGCTAAAGCTGTAGCACTTCCTATTGATTTTGGCGGTCTCATATATCCATGTCCTGTATTAAATCCTTGTTTTAATAATTTACCTAATGGAATTTGACAACAAGTCGTAGTCCCTGTAGGCATAAAATCTAGGTCATGTATGTGTAGTATATTCTGGTCTACTGCGTCTCTAACCTCTTTCTTCATCATTCTCTTTCTAGCAAATATCTTTGCACTCTCATATCCGATTTTACCCATTTGACCCATTGGTGATTCACCGTCTACGTTTGCGTTTTCTTGCATTAAATCTCTATCTTCAGTTTTTATTATAGTCTCATACATTTTCATAAAGCTAGATTTGTTTTCTCTTATTTCCGTTCGGTTATTTCTGTAGATGATAAAACTTTTTGCAACGTCTTTTCTATCACTATTCATTAATTCTATTTCTATTGCGTCTTGTATAGTCTCTATATTTATTTTCTCAACGTTTTTATAATCATTCTCAATTTTATCCGCTATCCTTTTTGCTAACCTTTCGTCTACACCTTTCGGTGTATCCGCCATAGCTTTTAATATAGCGCTTTCTATTTTCTCTTTCCTAAATTTTACGACTCTACCGTCCCTTTTTATTACCTTCATTCCCCTACCTCCATTCATCTTGTGTTTATAATTTTTGCATTGTTTTAAATTCAAATTCGTTATCTGTTCACATAATAACACCACCTATGCTCTTTATTTTCGTTTTCTATACAATATATAGTTATACTCGGTGTTATTATCGTGTAAGGTTTTTCCCTCTTCTATTATTTCCCAATCAGAAAGTGTATCTAAATTACATATGTGGGTATCACATGTAAATTCTGAATGTATTTTAGTTACGTAGGCCTCATGACAGTAACATAGTAAAGAATTGTATATCTCCCCACCACCTATTATAAATACGTCTTTTCCAGTTATTTCTTTGTAAGCTTTTACACATCCCTTTAATTCCTCAATAGAATTAACTACGATTACGTTGTCCTGTTTAAAACTTTCGTCCCTTGTTAATACTACATTTACTCTGTTTTTTAAAGGCTTTCCCCCAGGCAATGATTCTAATGTCTTCCTCCCCATTACTACCATATTTCCCTCAGTAATTTTCTTAAATCTTTTTAAATCATTGGGCAAATGTACTAGTAAATCATTGTCTTTTCCTATCCCCCAGTTCTTGTCGACTGCTACTATTAGTTTTATTTTCCTCTCCTCCTTAAAATTTTGCCAAAATAGGCGTAGGTACTTTCATACCTACGCTAGATTATTATTCTGCTATTGGTATTCCTTTTATTTGTTCCCCAGCTTTATAACCTATTAACTCAAAGTCGTCTATTGTGAAATCATAAAAATCTTTTATATCAGGATTTATTTTTAATATAGGAGGTTTAAAACTATCTCTTTCCAATAGTTCTTTCACATATTCTATATGCCTGTCGTAAATATGTGCGTTATTTATATAATGATTAAACTTCCCTACTTTGTACCCTGTCACCTGGGCTACCATGGATAACAATACAAAATATTGAAAAACATTTATAGCATTTGCGGCCAGTATATCTTGACTTCTCTGAACTAATGTCATATCTAAGTACTCCCCTCGGACTGACCAGAGTGTCTCATAGGCGCAAGGTGCCAATGTCATGTCTTTCATTTCTTCAAGGTTTAGCATATTGGTTTGAATTCGTCTATTCATAGGGTCATTCTTTAACAAATATAATACCCTGTCAACTTGGTCAAATTCACCCTCAGGAAATCTGATTTTCTTAGCTAGCTGATAACCATAGGAGGTTCCTAGATTACCCTCTTCGTTCATCCATTCATCCCAGTACTGTACGTTATACTTTTCTTTCAATAAATTAACATCATTACATTTATCTTGCCAAATCCATAAAATTTCTTTTATAGCTGTTTTCCAAGCCACAGGTCTTAATGTGCTTATTGGCACCCCTGTTTTATTTACGTCATAAGTATTAAATACCCCTGTTATATATTTAGTGTGGGCGGGCTTACCGTCTGCCCACTTAGGTCTCACACTATATTTCTCGTCGGATTCCCCAAACTCTAATACCTCTTTACACATTTGCTTAAATATTTCGTCAGTATAATTTATCATCTATTTCCACCTTACCCTTATCTCGTGTTTTCTATTATAATTGTGTTGTCCCCTTCAATGTATGGTATGACGTATTCTCTGACTACTTGCTCGTCTTTCATTACTTTTACAATTATATCTAAATCGTTATAATCATAAATTCTTTGCTCTCCATCTTCTAAAGGAATTGCACCTACAGCTATGTTTCCTGCGAATATTCTGATATCATCGGTTCTTACCAAATTCCCTAATACTACAAAATATACCTCGCTAAAACTTTCAAAGGTCTTTTCACCAACAGTTACTTTTGTGTTCACTCCTACCTCTAGTAAGTTATTTCCCTCGTAGAAACGTACCCCCTCTAACCCTACTACTTCCGTCTTTACTTCGTGCTTGTCTATTTCTATAATGTGATATTCTATCGCGTCTCTTACTATGTCTACTATTTTCTTACTTACTATCTCGTCTATCTGGTTATTTTTCACCTTTTCAATTTCTTCGGGTGTGAAATATCTTTGGAAAATTAAGTTGGTTCCTTCCTCATATCTTAAAATAAATTTATATATATACGAGTAATTTTTATCTGCTAGTTTTGACATTAATGTTCTATACACCATGTTTTTTACTGTTTCATAGGTTAACACGTTTTCCTCTATCTCTTGGTATTTTATAATACCTTTCTCTCTAGCAAAATTATCAGCGTTATCTATTGTGAAATCTCCTCTATTACCAATACCTAAAGGTCCATCTTTTGGCACATATCCCAGCTCAGTCAATAGTATATAACTTATATTTTTAATAGTTGCCCCTTCAAAAAGATATACATACTCATCGTCTATTAGTCTTTTAAATATTTTTTCTACGTCCTCTTTCTCAACCTCACCAGTCTTACTTGCTAACTCACTCTGTATTATGCCTAGGTTTAAAAGAGCTTCAGTGGGTGTGTCAGTTTTGTATATATCTGTTAACATACCGTCACCCTGTTCTACTTCAAAATTTTCTTTAATTATTTCTCCACTTACAACCTTATCACCAGGGGATTTATTTGTACTATTATTCTTATCCGCTACTGTAATAACAAAAGCTAATACTATTACGACTAATCCTATAATACCTATAATTGTCATTCTCTTTTTATTCATACTTTCACCCCTATTCCTGTTTTAATATCTCTGATATATTGGAGTCAAAATTGTACTTTATTCTATATTCTCTGATTATAGCCTTTGAACCCTTATCTCTTATTGCTATATTCATGCTACTTGTGTTGTCTATAGAATAGTCTCTTACCTCATTTTCGTTTATCTCTAATATATTTAAAGCTATATTCTGAGCTATTAAATTGAAATCATAAGGTCTTATATTATTTTCGTTTAATTCTAATGGTGTATTAACCTCTGCTGTATACTTACTACCCTTATACTCAACGTCAACCAAATATCTTACCTGCAACATCTCATAAGTCTTATAATACTCAATACCGAGTAACTCTTTAAATTTAACTTTATAAACTTCTCCCTCTTGGTGTATAACTACATAATCTAGTACTTCCCCTATTAAATCTAAAATCTTTTCCTCAGTTCTAGTTTCAATTATATTATCCTTAATATTACCTACCTCAGTTTCGTCTAGCTGTACCTCGAATAAATTTGCCATTATTCTTTCAGTATTTTTTGCTAGTTCTACGATATACTTACCCCCAGCGTAGGTATCCGTGAATAATCCTTTGTACGCTATATCATAAGCCTGCTGATATGTTATATTACTATCCTTGTCTATATCTATATCCCCTATTAAACCTATTTCTTTAGCCAATTCAAGAGTATTATATACGGAGTAATCCCCTCTATCCCCTATTCCATAAGGTCCATCTGTAGGCACGTAACCTAATAATTGTAATATTTCGTCTAAAAAACTATTTATGGTCATTGGTCTTTCCACGCTGTTTTCATTAGGAACATGTACGTCCCCTCTAAACCCTATAATAATCCCAACAGCGTCGTCCTCAGTCATTTCCCCCTCTTTTACGTCTGTTTGAATAATCCTTAACTTTGTTAATAAATCCATCTTTTCAAATTTCTTAGCTTGGTTTACTATATTATTTTCGGCTATTTCCAGGGCTGATAATTTTTCAGCACCCTCCTCTACTAAATCCTCTACTTTCTCAGTTTCGTCTATAGGAGTAATTACCTCTTCCTTAACTTCGTTACTACAAGCAGTCGTTATCAATCCCATTATTACTATTAATACTATAAGTTTATTTTTCACTTACTACCCCTCCTTAAATCTCTATTGAGATTAACTTAACTATATAATTTTTACCTTCATCGTTAATGTTTCTAATTTTAAATTTTTTGCCCTTACTTCTCGCTATTTTCATCACCTTATATACATAATGACTATAGTCCCCAGAAAACACGTCAATAATCAATATCTTTTCTTTTGCATAACTAATCATATTATCTAGTATTTTGTCTACGTCCTCTTCACTAAAGTAACACATTAAATCAAATAACAATACAATGTCTACTTCCTTCTCTGGCTTGTAAGTTATTATGTTGGCTTTTACGAACTCTGCCCTATCCCCTATATTAAGATATTCAATAAATTTTGGGAAATATTCTTTGTAGTCTACCCCTATAACATACTCTGCACCTAATGTAATTGCCTCTATTAAGTACCTTCCGCAGTTACACCCAAGGTCTAACACCGTCTTTCCGTCTAATCTTCCATTATCTAAAGCATCTGTTAATGTATAATTAGACCTAAAAGGCGTTTCTTGAATAGCTTTACCCTCTAAGTCATAAACATTTTGGAAAAGTTCGTCAGTACTACATTCCAGTATCCTTGCTTTTTCTTCTAGACCTATAGTGTTATCTTTCAATATTTTCAAGGTGTTCTCATTTGATAAATCTACTTGTGCCTTAAACTCACTATCCATTTAGCTCACTCCTTAAAAAGTATTCCTCTTTTAATTTACCTAATTTCCTATGCAGTTCAGCGACCAAATTGAACTTTTCCCAATCCACTAAGCATATTTCACTAAATCTATCCCTAAATAACGCATCAGTAAATGCCCTATTACTACTCGTGTACTCTGAAATTGTTTCAACTATATTTTTATTGTAAAACTTATTCAGTATATATTTTATCTTATCAGTGTCTTTGTAATCTTCCATTAACCCTATGAAGTTTACTAAACACCACCAATAATCTAAATCCTCATTGCTTAAATGTGTTTTGTCGTAAAATACCTCAGGTATGCTCTGCATGATGTAGGCTGCGGACTTCTTATAATTACCCTTTATAAATTCTAAATATCCCTCGTATATTTTACATCCTAAATCTCTATCAAATCTTCCAGGTTTACCCAAAATCATTTCTAGTTTAAAATTAACTTTCTTATCTAGACAGTACTTATCCACGTCTTCTTTATTAACGTCACCCCATCCAAACAATATTTCCTCGATGTTCTCTCTGTCGTATACAGGCTTAAACATATATCTCTTTAAAGCAACTGATTCCTCTATTGCCATATTTAAACATACTACAGCAAATGAGTTGAACCCTAAATAACTACAGTCCTTGTATAGAACATCGTCGTTTAACTTTTCTTTTACTAATTTACAAGTATCATAGAACATTTCTTCGTTACTTTTGCCTACAGGTTCCACCCAAGGTACAAATTCAAAATCAAATTCCTCACTGAAAAATCTGTCTTTGTATATACCTCTTCCGTCGAGATTATTTTGTGATATCCAATATCCGTCTGCCCCTACAGTAAAATCAAATGTTTTGTCTTTAATTACGATGTCTGTCATATTTAAATTGTAGGCGTCGTAATTCCTGTAATACTCTATTTTATCTACTCTTGGTAGGTCAGTGTATTGGAATAATTCGTTTAATGACCTCTCTAGTGCTATCTCGAAGTCTGGAAAACTACCGTAGCTTACAGAATATCCTCTTAGCTCTCTATCGTATATAACTGTACACACTACGGGCAACCCTAACCCCACAGACGCGTCCCTTACTTCCACAGTAAATCTGCCCGACCTCTCTATTTCTTCAATTATAGAATAAGAGTATTTATATTTCTTTAGTATATCTTTTCCAATGATAGGTAAACATAAATTGTCCCTGTATGTGATATACTTAGAATGTCTTTCCAGTATCTCACATAACCCTTGTAACAGTGCTTCATATTTTGAATTTCCTGAGCAAAATCCGTTAGAACCATATATATAGTCTCTGAAAAATAAGTCATTGATATACTTATCTTCTTTTGTTAATGCTACTGTATATTTAGTCATTGGAACAAACCCAAATGTATCAAATGTTACTTTTACATTATTATCTATAATTGTTTCCAATGCATGTAAATTATCCTCGTCAGTTTCAAGTTCTCTCATCTTTTTAAAAACTATATCATTATTTTTGTACTCTTCAGGGCTAGTAATCTTTTTGTCGTCGGGGAACCTTACAAATTTATTATCAATTAAAGTTATATCTTTATTATAATAAGCAAAGAATTGCTTATATACATATAAATTTTCACATTGCAATCTTTCTAAAACCTCAGCTAACCCTGAGGCTAATGCGTATTCCTCCGTGTTTCCCTTGCCACCTGACAATGTTATAAATCTACCCTTATAGTATAAAAATACTAAGCACCAATGTGAACCTACTTCTGTACGTCTCTTATCTATTACTATCTCAAATCCCAGTCCCTCTATTATTCTCTTACATAACTCTATCGTATCTTTCGGGTTTCTTTCCTTATACTTGTTCTTGCTTAAATCTATCATCATTATTCATCACCCCTTATTTCTATTACTTTTACGTCAAATCTATCCCTGTGATTAAACTTATATATTTCATATTTAGTTTTGTCCCTTTCTAATTTATCTATCACTATATTATACTGATGAGCGTAATTCCTACTAAACATATCTACAATGTATATTTTTTCTTTAGTGTAACTTTTCATTTTATCTATCAAATACTCTATTTCATTATTACTTAAGTATGCTAATACGTCTATTATAAATGTTATTTCTACTGGCGAACTATCATATTTTAATATATCTTGCTTGTAGAATTCTGCCCTATCAGTTACCCCTAGGTGCTTTATAAATTTACTCATACAATCTTGCTTATCCACGCCAATTACTTTTTTGGCTCCCAATTTTAAAGCTTCAAATAGATAACTTCCACAATTGCATCCCAGGTCTAACACTGTCTTACCTTCTAATGTTTCCCCTCTTAAAATATCTTTTAAATCATATTGTTCTATATCATAGGATTCTTGTACTACATTCCCATCCATATCGTAAATATTTTGATAAAATTTATCAGTACTCCATCCTAATATCTCTGATTTTTCTTGTATTGTCATATTTTTATTCTTTAATATCTCTAAAATTTTATTTTCTATCAATATTCTAACCCCCTAATTATCTTCTCATATGTATTATTTTTAGTCTTTATAAAAGGTGTTTTTTAGGCCTGTCCAAAACTTATAAAAGTAAATACACCCTTTTCAGGGTGTATTCTATTATTTGCCACTTAAACTTCTTTGTGCCTGCTCCACTAGTCTCTTAGTCATGTATCCTCCAACATAACCATTTTCTCTAGCTGTAAGATTTCCTTTGTCCATTTGGCTATAGTTGCTGAGTCCTAACTCAGAAGCTATTTCTAATTTCATTTGGTTTAACGCTTGTCGCGCCTCGGGAACTACTATTCTGTTATTTGTCGCCATTTAACACTTCTCCTTTCGATGTCAAATATTATCATTTATATATTCATGTTGCATCCTATATTATACTCAAATATAATTTTTATATACGTTATATTTAGTGTTAAATTTTGACAATTTACTTAACTTTTTTCAATAAATTATTTATTTTGTCTAGCCATTTGTCGTCCTCCATATAAAATATATCTTCTTTTCCGTTTGATATAAAATATATTAACTGACCTAATCTTAAATCAGGGTACTCTTCCCAAAGTTCCTCTAATTTTTCAATTATTATACTTATCCTTCCAGGGTCTCTCATACCCCAACACCCTCTGACCTAATACTTAAATATTTATACTGCTCTATCATAGAAAATGTCATGTATACTATTACAGGAATTATCCCTACTATAGTTATAATACCCAGCAATATCCACCCTATAAAACTCAATGATAATAGAAAAATTTCCCCTTTGTGCCCTCTAGTTATTTCTTTACTCATTTTTATGGCGTCTAGTGCACTAACATCAGGATTTTCCATTTTTATATATAAGCTATACGTGTAACTTATGCTTGCTACTATACCAGGTATTATAAATAGTAAACTCCACAAGAATGTAAATATGGAAACTAATATATTTAGTCCAAATATGAAAATTATTTCTGTACTAGTAAAATAAACTAGTATATCTTCTAAACTAGATTTCTCTTTACCATTAAACATATCTAGTACGTGCTTTATATAACCTAAGTGAATTACATTAGCTATTATACTAACTATTAGTTTAAATATAAATCTTGATTCGTCTATTAATATTTCTGATAGTAATATTATACAGAAATATATTGATATATAACCTATTTCTGTCCACCATCTACCCTGTAGCCTATCTAATGCTGCTTTTTTATATTTTGTAATCATAGTGTGCCCCTCATTTCTTAATTTTATCTATTCTCTCTTACCCTTGAGGAATTTTATCTCAAGTACTTATTATATAACTACTTGAACTACTATTTGTCACGAAATCTGTTCTTATTTTCGTCTCCAATCCTCCTGTAATGTCTTATATAGTTATTATTCCTACACTACTTAGTATTCCTTCTAAATCTTCTTTTTTTACTGCTATTCCGTTGATTGTCACATAAAATGTGTAATCACATATATACATATCACCCTCATACACGCTATCGTCTACTTGATTTGCGTCACCGTCTTCTATGACTGTTACTGTTATATATCCGTCGTCATTAATATAAACATTGTTGAACTCAACGAATATGTTTCTTTCTATTGTTTCTATTATAGCTTCTCCTAGCCTCAACTCACAGAATTCTTCTGTGTTATAACTGTGAGTTTCCTCTATGTTACTTATATCATAACTGAACTTTTTTCCATGTGCACCTTCCACTGGACTCCAATCTTGTATTATCTTTTCTACTCCCTCTACTCTTAATTGTAATCCCTTTTCATAACTTACCATGTCCATTGACCTTACCCTCTCTTTATCATATTATAATACCTAAGTAATATTACTTACTTACTTATTTCTAATATTACCGAAATTCCTCTAACTTTCCTTCTGCCTTTAACCTATTATAATCCTTTATTACTCTATCCTTAATTTCATTATAATCTTCATTACCCCTAAACACAGGGAAATCCTCGGGTATATCATTAAAATAAGATATATCCCTGTCGAACTCACCCTTTTCGTCAAACCCTACCTCACAAAGTGCATAATCCGCGTCGCCTGTTACCTCTTATAATAAATATACTTCTGTTGATTCAATCAATTTTAATCTCGTAATAACCCTCCTAGATAATATCCATAAATCTACTGTTTAAAAACGCTTTCCCGTAGTACTCTATAGGGTCTACCTCAAAGGAACCACTTTCGTCTAACATTGGATGTACTATGTGTGAACCATAATACTCAAAACTTATTTCGTCGTTATAGGGCTCATCACAATAACTTTGTATGTGCAACTGCAAATTTCCTACATGCCATAGTATCTCTTTCTGCCTTTCAGTAAGTCGCATATTTAACCCTCCTTTAAAACTCCTCAAATATATCCTCAATTTCTTCATCGATAATTTCTTTTATTTCTAAATATTCCTCGTCAGTTAACTTTTCTAACCAGCTTACACCTTCTAACTCATACGCGTCCTCGTCTAAAAACATTCCTGTTAAGTTACAGTTGTTTTCTTTTTCATAATTAGCTACTACTTCAAGTCCCCACGTACCTCTTCCTTGGTTCTCAGGTATGTGCTCTATAATCTCATTATTAATCCCTATCTTATCCATAAACTCTATCCAGTCAAAATTATCTGTTATGGTCCAGCCTATTAAGTTCCCATTATGTTCTATTAAGCACCAACTATCAGGCCAGTCATATTCACATAACCCTAACTCCATCGCCTTTTTAAAAGGCTTTTTTAATATCCTATACTGTTCATCTGAAAGCTTCTCTAGGTTCTTTCTACGTATAATAAAACTACTGCTTGAGCTATTTGTTACAAAATCTGTTCTTATCTTCATACTAACCACCTATCTGTAGCTATCGTAGTATTCCCATCTAAAACTCTCAGATTCCCCACCACTTCTAAGCATATAATCTAATACATGACCTACTACATCTCCATCTTCATCGCCATAAATATATTCATCAGATGAGTTAGCTGGAAATATTTCATCTCTATCGGCTGCACAAGATATCATATTCTCTTGTGTGAAAGATGGGTCGTCTTTATACCAGCTATATATTTCTAAAAATTCCTCTAGTAACTCAGGATTTTCTTTAACAAAATCTACTAATGTTAAATCTCTATCTGTTTTATTAGTTATTATAAAACTACTTGAACTACTGTTTGTGACAAAATCTGTTCTAATCTTCACTTTCTGCACCTCCTAATAATCTTCCCTAGATTTTAATATATATGCGCATACTACATTAAATATATGGTCTATTTCATCCCAGTACAACCCATTTATTAACTCTATTTCTCCGTCTTCAGTAACTAAAAATATTGAGTAATAGTCTACTGGACCAGGGTACTCCTTGGTATATGCACTATCTATATATGTCCTCTTTGATATTTCGTCTAGCATTGTTATACATTCATCAACTATTCCCATACCTTATACCTCCTAATAGTATCTTAATATCTCAGATACTGTTAAATAATTTTCTTTAATTTCATCTGAAATATCCCTTACCTCATACACCGTCTCGTAGCCTTTTCCGTCTACCCAATACTCGTGAGGCCAAGGATAAACGTCTAAATACATACCTTGAAACTTTTTCCATGTTCTTAATTGCTCTGCCGTATACATATTTTTGCTGTTTAACTCTCTTAAACCTTTAGCCATACAATACACCCCCTCTCCTTTATCTATTTAAACCTCTTAATACTGCTACCTCTGTCCTAATTCTTTCTAAAGTTTCATCGTCTAACTTCTCCACTATGTCTATTAAGGTATTCCAAAAATGCTCATTTCTAAATATAGGATATGCCTCGTCTACGTCCACGTCTACTCCTTTATATAAGTGCATTACTGTGTAAGGGTTTAAATCCCCGTCCATTTTATAAGTATACCCCTCAAACTCTATTTCTTTTCCGCTATAAAGATACTCTGCTACCATATGCATTTTTTCAAGTATTTCCAAACCTTTTTTTGATGGTTTAGTTAAACTTTTTTCATTTATCATTGTGTTTTCCTCCTACTTATAAAGTTTACTATCTCTTTCAAAGTTATATCCCCATAATCTCTAGTTTCAGTGTAGTATTCCCCTTTTTCTTTACCTATAAATACTTTCTTTACTATCTTATCATCCTGATAGTTAAATATAATCCCAAAGTTATCTTTATCTGTCAGTTTAAAAGATATCCTAAAAGGTCAATATGATGTTCTTTTTTCTATATGTTATACAACTAACAGCGTTACCTCATTTCCGTATTCCCATAACTGCGTGTGTTCTAAGTAAGGTATAGTGTAGAAAATTCCGTCTACACTATACTTTTCTGCGGTAAGATTAATACCAGTAATCATAGTACTCTCGCAATGCACTCAATTTATCGTCTATCTCAGGTAGTATATCTTCTATAGTGTTTATCATTTTTTCACTTCTTTTATTTCTCTCTTATCCCAAGCCCCTGTGTTCTCTAAATCATACAATCTGTCTTCTAGTCTTAATATCTTTCTCTTGTAGTCATCGGAGGCCTCTTGCAATACCTCTATTCTTACCACATAGTTTAGCCTTCCAAATATGTTTAATGATAAATCATCGTCTCTAATATATTCATTTGACATTTGTATTCCCTATATATTAGTAAATTCTCTTTCTGTTCTGTCGCATAAAGTTATTACATTTACTAATGGGCATCCGCCTAGACAGTTTTCTCTACTTCCACACCCTTTACAGGAATGTCTTAAATAGTTTCTAAATTGATTGAATTCCTCGCTTTCCCACGCCTCTTTAATTGTATTCTCTCTTAAATCTACCTTGTATTTCAAGTCCTGATTATCAAATGAACACGGTATAGCCTCCATTTCAGCTGTGATATACATAGAATACCTACCACCCTCACAGGCGTCCATTGATTGTGTATCTATATTTTTCATAAAATTCGTCACTAAAGGAGAACTACAACTATCAAATCCTATCTTAAACCTAAATGTGTTTCCGTCTATTAATTTTGCAAATTCTTTTACTCTAGGGTCGTCTACTTTTAATACATTCTTTTCACTACCTAAACCTACAGGCTTATGCATTAAAAATATAACTGCGTTTATTCCTTTAGGAAAACTATCTTCTTTTAGCCTTTGGATTGCCTCGTCTATACTATTGTTCCCTAAAACATAATGTATGTTGGTTTTTACACCAGCTTTAATAAATCTTTCTATTGCGTTCAATGTATGGTCGCTTCTATACCAAGACACCGCTACCGCCCCTGCTGTTTCTTTAGTCACCTGTATTTCTTCGTCGGTTAAATCTAGTCCACTTGTAGTATAATTAGGCACTATCCCTACCTCTCTGCAATATTCCATGATTTCTTTAAAGTTCTCATGCTTATTAGGATCCCCTCTACCACCTAATGCAAAACTAAATACCTTACCTTTACACTCATCAGCTATTTTCTTAAAATCCTCTAAACTCATATTAGGTTTAGCTATATTTAGTCCGTCTTGGTAACACTCTACCCCAGACTGTATACATAATCCTGTTTTCCCGTGTATACAAGTTGACATTATTCCGATGTCTATTAAATTAGGAAAGTCCCTCATAAATGGGTCCACATTTGTATCTTTTCCTTCCTCGTTAAGTATACCTGTTCTCATATAAAATCCATTCTTGTCATTAAAAATTTCAATGAATTTATTTTCTTTGTCTACGTATTTTCTTATCATTTAAATCTCCCTTTTATTTTCATTCAATATATCTAATTACGTCCAGCGTAACTCACCAGCATATTTCAGTTTAACTTCCCTAGATTGTCAAGGGCGCGCGTTAGCGCGTTCATTTTACCCTTGACAATCTCAAAGCGGACTTTTATAATCGTCAAGGCGAAATTGGAAGTAATTTAAAGCAATTCTATAAAACATTGTGCTATTTTTTTCATGTTTAGTTTACAAAGCCTTATTATTTTTTTATTAGATACTACCTATAAGGAATTTTAACTGTCGATGTAAAAGTATATTTCTTCTGTGTCGTCTATATATGCCCAGAATGTTTCTCCGTCAAGTGTGTAGCTTGGTGAATATTCTATTGTAGTAGGTTCAAGCTGATATTGTAATGATTCGTATCCTTCTACTTCAATAGGTATATAGGTTTCAATTTTTAATTCTGTTGGACATCCTGGGATTTCGTAATTTTTATAAGGAATAAGTCTTATTTCCTTATCTTCTAGCATTATTACTACATCTTTTTTGCTTATTACCAACCTTTTTTTCATTTACAACACTCCTTTTTTATTTTAATTATTATTTTTTGGTCTGTCATCTTCAGTATGGATAGACCACCTCCCATAGACTAGGGAAATCCCTAGTTTCGACTATTTTTCCAGCCACGGGAGTCATAGTGCTCCCAGGCTGCTTGAAATATGTCACCAGCTCCAACTGTGTTGGAATGCTGTGCTATTCTATCAGTCTCTTCATTAGTGAGAAAAAACTCAATATGTCCCTCCTCAGAACATGCTATTCCTTGCCCTGTTTCAAAGTTGTATATAATGTAGTCGGCCGTAAATAATCCCTCTTCTAAGTCGGCCTGATTTTTGCCTGCGTAAACTTCTTGGATTGTAAAATCCATTTTTTCTTCTTTCATCTTTAACACTCCTTTATATTTTCATTATTCAGGTATATTTGCTCTCTTTTAACCATATCTATCTGTTGAATTAACTCATAGTTCTCACTTGGTATCTGCTCTTTAATTTTATTGATCATGATTATAACTTCCACTTTACATAAATCACAATATGTTTTTTGTCTAATATTATATCCTCCTACTTATCTCTTATATGTCACCTTTTACAAATTTCATATAATAAGGCTCCACTTTCCTCTTAAAATTTAATAAAACTCTTTCTCTTTCAAGAGGCTCATCCCACCTATCTAGCAGTTCTAATTCTCCCTCAATAACATCCAATACTCTATCACCTATTGCTCCTGCTAATCTTCCTAAATTTTCAATCTGCATATCTGCTAATACTAATACAGCAGGAGGTGTTTCCAAAATCCAATGTATAGTCTCAATAGCCTCAAAGGCCTCCTCGTAGGTTAGTCCTCTGTCTACCAAATCCTCAACTATATCTCTAGCGTCTAAAGCGGCGTCATTGTCATAAATTCCAAATCCCCATGCACCCATAGCATTTCACTCCTTGCTTATGTTTTATTATATTTAATCTCTAGTCGTATATAACTCCTCTAAAATCAATTATTATTTATATGTTCTACCCATGTCAACACCCCTAATCTAAATAAAATATTATTTCATAACTATCTTCATCCATAACAGCCCTATACCCAAGTTCCTCGGCATAGTCACAAACTAATGAACTATCAATAACCATATCGTTTGTACCATCCGTTTCTGATATCTCTATATCATAGCCTAAACTCATTAAATACCTTTCCATTTCCTCTTCTCTCATTATCTTTTTCATGGCAATCCCCCCTGGTTATTCAAAAATAAATACCTTTCTTCCCTCTACAAACATATAGTTTATCTCGTTTTCGTATCTCCCTACTCCTCTTTTCTTACTATTTGTAAATCTTTATACTTCTCTTTAATTTCCTCTTGAGTTAACATTTGACGAAACTTCCCACCTACTAGCTTTGTCTCTATTATTTTCTCGTTGTCTATTTTCCCACATATACTACACTGCTGCCAATAATGATATCTAGGTCCAAATTTTGTTTCTTTCTCTACTAATACCACTATACTGTAATCATGCTTATGGCCAGTTTTCTTTCTTTTTCTGTATTTAGGTATATCTTCGTTATACACCCATAAACACCCCCCTATTTATCCTATATTTCTCTGAAATTCCCTATATATTCTACCATATTACAAGCGTCACACTCTAGTATTACTTCTATGTCATCACTATCCTCTACTAATCCTTCTCCGCTAGGTTCTACATTAATTACAAATCCCTCGTTAATCCATCCTCTTAAAATGGGTTAGCTATAAACTTTATAAAAGTTCCCTCGTAATTTCCTCCTAAGGATACGTCTATCATTCCTGTTTCTTTCAATTCCTCTAGTGCTGTGTCTATCATATAGTTTAAATCCTCTAACAATCTTTCCCTTTCACATCTTATACTATCTCTTATCTCTATTATTATATCCCTTATTTCTATAGTGTCTCTACTAGAGAACCCCTCATTATAGGCGTATATCCCATATTCATCGTTATATTTTAAAAATCCTGTGTCTAACCAGTAATCACCGTTAGTGCAAAATTGCACTATTAACAAGTACCTACTTCTCAATAATTCCCTGTTCTCAACTAATGATATTACAGGTCCTCTTATGTCTATATATTCCTCGCCTAACCCTAAATCTACTAGCTCACCAATTTGCTCATATAATTCTCTTATTTTCATGGCTCCGTCCTCCTAACAAACTTAGTCCCAATAGCAATGTGCGAAATTACCACATTTTTTACCTTCTATCATGCTGCCGTTCCCCATCTGTCTAATGTCCTGCCTTATCTGCCTTTCTTAATGTTTCTAGCATTTTTACTCTAAATAAATCCGTACCTTTTTCTTTTTTATCTTTGTTTAGTTTACTCTCGTCTAAATATAACATATGACAATTTACTAAATCGACTACTCTAAGTATAAATTCTTTGTCATGTCTACCTAACCTAATTAACCTATTCATTGCTAATTGTGCAGACACGTTCTCATGCCCTATAAATGAGTCATATAAATTGTCTTTTGTTTTCCTACAGTGTTCTTTTCCAACGTCGTGCAATAGTGCCACCCACAACAATTCCTCTTTAAATGTACCCTCATAGTTTTCTCTAATATACTCGTATACCTTATATATGTGCCTATCTATTGATAAATTATGATATGGGTTATTCTGAGGCCTATCTATTGTTATATCGTCTAATTCTAAATCTATTAATATTCTTTTAAAACCTTCAAACGTTAAGTTATTTATGTCCTCTTCAGTTGCTAATGAACCACCCTCTGTGTTATAAAATACTATCTTTACACTATCCCATCCCTCATGGCGTTGTGGTATCTGCATTGTTCTATACATTCTATCTATTACGTGATGTCCTACTTGCCTTTCTCTCCTAGCGTCAAGTATTTTTGCTGTTCTGTGCCCTATGTTAAAATATACTATTTCTTTCTTACAATCTATTTTCTTTAACAATTGCAATACATGCCTACGTCTTTTTCTACTTGTATTTGTAGCGTCGTATATTACACTTTTACCTTCCTTTAAATTCTCTATCATCCTACTATGCATTATCTCAAAAACCTCTTTAGGATTTCCTTGCTCATTTTCGTCACCGTAAATCTCTTCTCTAATTCCGTCTGATGATAAATGTATAAATTCTTCCTCTCTCATTAATTTATTAGCAAATGTTGATTTTCCACAACCAGGTATACCACATAACATTACTAGTTTAGTCATAAGTTTTCCCCCTTGTCTATGTAAATAATCAGCCTACTTAAGTAAACTGATTATTCTGACTTTATATTACTTTTCCAACATTTTCTCTAGTTCGTTGTAACTGTATCTCGTCAAAGTAATCTAATACATAAACACTTTTCCATTATTTTTAGCCTTATCAACCAATCCTTGATAGTTGTCCGTCAATATCCATAATAATCAGCGTAAATTAGCTAATTATTATGTACTAGCCTCACTCATTAATTCATCAGCAGTCATTCCAAATATGTCTTTTGCTTTTCTGTAACCCGCATTTTTATTTCTTAGTAAATTATATTCTTCACCTAAATATTTACATCTTACGTAGTGCTGGTATTTTTTATCTATTCCATTTACCCAAATCATAAATTCCTTCTTATCACCCTTTGGAGCTTCATTGAAATACTTTTCTATATTTGTTTCCATTTCTACTTTCCAATCCATTATTTTGTCAGCTATTTTTTCAACTCTACCCCTGTAAGCAAATGGTATCTTAGATATTAAGTCGTCATACTTGTCATCAGCTAGTGCCTCTATTATTACATTTACAGATGATATTCTATCCAGTATCCTATGAATATTTACGTAATCATCACCTTTAATTTTAAATCTGTGTCCGTCTATGTTTACTACCCAGCCCTCTTTTTCGTGAGCACGTATTTCTTTAGATTTTACCAATAAATCCTCAAATTTTATGTCCTCTATCTCTGTAGATTTTACACCGTATTCTCTAGCTAAATTTATTATCTCTGCATAGTTTAATTCCCTACCAGTATTCATGTCGGTTATTCCTATTAGGTATAACCCTTCGTCATATTCTTTATATATTACTACGTGAGGGTCTTTTAATGATATATACTCAAATACAAAGGTATATTCTGGATATTTAAGTATTAATTTCTGTATCTCCTTGCTTTCTTTTAACATTCTTTTAGCGTCTGCTAGCCTCCAAGAATTTTCCTCGTCTAGTGCCATACTTGTTGATGTAAATATTTCTCCCCTGTAATATCTTGCAGAGAATAATGAACCGTCTAACTTATTAGCTATCTCGATTACCTTAGCTGTCTTTAGCTTATTTATAACATTATCTAAACTTGTTTCCTCTACCTCATTTAAATTAAAGAACTTTGTAAATGGATGTAATACTAGTTCGCCATTCTTTAAATCTATAACTGTACTTCTACAGTGTCTATAAACTGATTCTGGGTCCGTCCACATACCTCGTTGCATTTCAGCTAACCCATATCTCACTAATACATATTCTTTATAATGATTTAATTGCAACGGTGCTAAAAAATCAATGTACTTTTCATTGTTCAATCGCTCAACCCAGTGTTCTACGTTCAGAATTCCGTCTTTATATCTCTCTTCGTATTCTCTTTTTATTTCCATTATCATGTTAAAACACTTATTCCAATGCACGCTAATCCCCCCATCCTTATTTATTCTTATTATATCATATTTTCTTGTCAATGTCAATACAATTGTTAAAAATACCCTTAGCGTGTAATACTAAGGGTATTTTCTATCCTCTTTATTCTAATTGTATTATTTATTTACTTTAAATTTGCCTATGTCTTGCCCTCTTCTTTTCAATGATTCCAAGAACACTATAAGTATCTTAGATAAAGCCTCGCTATCGTTATCTGCCCTATGGTGGTTGTCGTTAGCCACACCAAAATATCCACATAATGTATCTAATTTATGATTCGACGCTGTAGGCAGTAACTCCCTAGCCATTTTTAGCGTATCATATACGTCATTATCTATAACTATCCCAGTTTCCTTACATTTTGCCTGTATAAATCTGTAGTCGAAACTTGCATTATGTGCAAATAAAGGATAATCTTTTATGAAATTTCTAAACATAAGTAGTGCCTTCTGAATTCCTGGTTGCCCTTGCAACATTAAATTCGTTATTCCTGTTAGCTTAGTAGCCTGTTCTGGAACCCCTCCTTTTATACTAACAAAAGTTTGGAATCTATCTACAATCTCCCTATCCTCAAGTAGTACAGCTCCTATTTCTAGTATTTGGTCTTTCTCTGCGCTTAGTCCCGTAGCTTCTATATCAAATACTACAATATTTTTTGGCTCTTGTAACATATTCTATATCTCTCCTCTTATCAATTTATTTTCTCGTATATATAAATTGATTGAGGTATGTTAATATAGCCTTTTTGGAAATTTAGGTTGTTTTTCTACACATTAAAGTCTAATCCGCTATTGCTAAAGTCTATTATAATTATTTTTTTCTTTATGCTATTAGGTAAGGCTTTTATAATCTTAGCTAATAACTTTTTATCTCCTTTCTCTACTGACTTTTCTATTATTTTTACCCAGTCCTTTTTCACAAATTTCCCCCCTTTATATAATTTAGTCCTCCATATTAAACTCTATTACCACTACCCTATCTCTATGCTCATCAGGTATTAATCCGTCTATCAAATTTTTTATCCCAGCCTTTTCGGTTTCCCCTATTTCCCTTATAACAACAACCTCTATCTTATCCTCGAAATCTTTGTCAAAACCCAACTGTTTTAACCTCTCAGGGTCTTCCATTGCACCGTCTATTAGCTCACAAGGTATTCTCATTACTTTCATGTTTTTCAAATTAGTATCCTCCTTAATAGTCATTAAATTCTACACCATATTCTTTACTACATATTAAATCTATGTAGCTCCTGTCTATTTTTGGATATCTATTAGGTAGAGGGTCCACTACTTTCGACATAAACACAACGTAGTCTCTATCGTAGTTTACTATGTTTATTGTATGGAAATCTTTTACTGCTAAACAGTCCTCCAATTCAAATCCTCCAATTGACAATTCGTCTTCCAATAATTTGTAGTTTTCCTTAGTAGTTTTAAATAGCATAAAGTTTGCACCCGAACCCTTTATAAAAGGCAATAAACTCTTCAGGTCTATCAGTAAATGCGATGTAAACACATAGCTTAACCCATACTTAGCTGCCTCCCTACAGTTCAACTTTAACATATCTGTTACTTGAGGGAAATTATGGATTTCGTCTAGTATTACATGAGTTTGCCTATGGTTGTCACCTTTACCTCTTGCTATCATCGCTAACCATATCTTACTATACACTAATGTTACTAATGTTTTTAAAGTTGTTCTGCTGAATTCTAATTCTGACATTTTTATTAATACGCAATAGCCATTATCAGCCCAATATTTGAAATCTATTTTGTTGTTATTTTCGGTAGATAACAGTAATTCCATCATATAATCATTAAATAGTATACTTGCTCTATCCACTATTCCAGATATTTCTGAGTACTTGGTTACTATATTACCGTGTTTATCCACGTCATCCAATCTCCTAAGTTCTTGTACAGTTGATGAATTCTCGTTAATACCACTTAACCTAATAAAATGTTCCCTTCTATCGTGACTCATTAAGCAATCCAGTACGTCTTTTATGTTTGTTTTGTCTATACTAAATACTACCTTACATGCACAACTTAAATATCTTTTCATTCTTGGTGAAAGTCTTGTAGTTTCTGACTTTAACTCCCCAGCAGTTTCTAAGAAATATTCGAAGTTCCCAGCTATATAACTTGCCTTCATTAATTTATCTCTCGCACTTCCGTCGTGACTGTTAGTTATCTCATTCCAAGCCAAAGGTAATAAATGGTCTAAATCTGAAAAATCTAATACTACTAATTTATCTGCGTACTCATTAGGCATATAATCTCTTATTTCATTTGCTAACTCACATCCTTTTATAGTATCTATTAATATTACACTATCACCCTTCATTATCGCTTCTACAGCAAAGTTTGCGAGATAACTACTTTTACCAGTTCTCTGTAAACCAGTTATTACCTTATGCATAGCTGCCATATGTTTATCATTAGGCCAATATACTGTAAAATTTTCACCTTTATATTTTACTTTCCCTATAGGTATTCCCTTTTCTCTTAATGACTTTGGAATTTCTACTTCAACATTCTCTATCGATTCTAAGTTTTCTTTAAATTCTCTTTGCATACGTCTATTTGGTTTTTGCAGTAACACTGCTAATTCCTTCGAACTATAAATTTGCTTGTTTACTTTATACTCTATTTTTCTTTGTATATCTTTAACTTTCTTTACTCTCCCTATAGTTATTTGTTGGTCGTCGTCAAGTATCTTGAAAACTCCCTCTAACATTTTAGCATAAGAGTATGTCATTTTATCGTTATCGCAATACAATCTTATCTGTGTCTCAAATCCGTCAAAATTTACCTTTTGAGTTGTTGCATTAGACATCTTTGTTCTTTCTCTATCACCAATCCCCCTCTTTGACCAGCTACCACTATTGTAGTTTCTACTGTAATCCCTTTCTTTGAAAGGGTCCTCCCTATTATACCTATCTGCACCCCCTCTGTAATCTCTTCGACTAATATTACTATTATCCCCAACTCCCATAATCATATCCGTTATACTAAATATAGAATCAATTGCTTTGTTTCCACCAGACAACACTAAATCTAACACACTTGTATTTACCTCTACGTTTTTGCCCTCCCTAATCTTTTCATATGTATTATTCCACTTTTGCTTCCAAGAGTCATTCAAAGGTCTAAAACTTATCTGTATTAAAACTGTGTCTTGAACGTTAGTAGCAAACCCCATAATTCCGTCTATAAATCCGTTCTCTCTGTAATCAGTATTTAAGCTAAATAAAAAATGTTTCTTTTGTATAAATTCACAATAAAATTTATTTTCAAACCTATTCAAATAGTCCTCTATCTCTTTTACTGTTGCTGTTGGAAACGTTCTCCTTAATTTATTAGTCACCACCCTATCGTATTTCTCAGGTATTACATAATTAAATGTTATAACACCCTTTTCTATCAAAATCTCATAATGTATGGGCATTGTACTGTCTATTACTACCTTCTTATCTATTATGCTTACTGACGGTTTTCTTAGTGCAGATAATGTTTTTAAAAATTCCTCTATTTGCTTACCGTTCTCTATTAATCTATCAGGTGTTAATCTATACGTCCTGTATTTACAATCAACCTTCTCTACCAAAGTCTTAAATGTTCCGTCCTTCTGTTCTATCTCTAATATTGGTATTATTTCCAATTATTACACCCCCCATACTACACTTCCGAAAGTTCTCGCTACTATGTACATAGCTGTATACATAAATGCTTTAGAATAAATTTTCGATTTATCTTCGTTAAAATACATATTCATTGCGAAATAAATTAAATAACAAACATAAGCTAATGTAATTATTTGCATGGTGTTACTATAAAAACCATACTTTGCTGCCTCCCATTTTTCACCTATCATATTAGAGAAGTAATCAGTTAACATTAATTATCACCCCTAGCTTTTATAGCAAATTACCCATTTCAATATAATGGGTAATTTGCTTACCATTATCTTACACACTAATCCTAAATAAGTTTTGCATAACACTTTAAATGTCATTTCAATTTTTTCCTTATCCCCCTTGAGTTCTATTAATTTATATATAATCTCTAGGTATTTAATACAAATCCCTAGTACCACCTTTCTAATAACTAATTCATTTACCATATACTATTTCCTACATTTGTTTCATTATTTGGTCTATAAATCCTACTATTGTAAATGCCCCTGTTACTACTGCGTATCCGAATATAGCTGCTTTAAACTTATCAAAGAACTTTTGCCAATTAGGGTCTCTGTATAACCCATAACCATATTGAGCCACTGATAATACAAAGAATATTACTGCTACCTGCACTACGTAAGGAAATATTTTACTTCTGAAAGCGTCTACTAACATTTAATTTTACCCCCCTCTTAATTAACTATTCTTTCTATTAACTCTATAAGCTTTCATAAAATCTAAAAATGTTGCGTTCTTAATTGACTCTACGACTATAGCTATTACGCTAGTTCCCACTCTTTTTCCCCCTTATAAAATTATTCTACAAAATTATAACTTTCCTCATATGTACATGCATTATTTCGTCTACCCCTGCATATATTTATACTAAATTCATTTAGTATAAATAACCTTACCCTTTCTACACCCTCTTACCAAACCCCCTTCTTTTCTCTTAATATTTCTTAAATATCGATTCAAAATCCGTTATTTCTAAAGGTTCTACTTTCAAATCATTTCCAGTAATCCAATTCAAATCGTTTTCTATTTTATTATTAAATTTGTTCTCTATTAAGCTTTTTACATGGTCTCTACTGTTTTCTAATTTTCTCTTAATTCTGCTTACTCTAGCCTGAGGGAAACTTAGCCCACTCAATACCATTAATGAACTATCTGTGTCGTTATAATTTATGAACATATCATAAGGCACACCTACGTTATTTTCTAGTATATCTTTATCCATATCCTCATGTAAACTCAAAGCAATATACATTATTTTTTTATCGTCTTCCAATTCAGCATATATACTTTCTTTTATAACATTCGGTATATCTAAATAATTTTTATAGGTTGCTACTACAGTATTTCCTCTAGTTTTTAGTAATTCCAGTACTTCAGCTACGTCTATATTCCCTTTAATAGATGTATATTTAGGTAGTTCCACTAATCTGTTAAAATTTTCTACAAATTCTTTATTGATTTCTAGTTTATCCCCTTTATCATTATCTAAAGTAAATATTCCCCCTAAATTCCTTATAGTAGTTAGTTTCGTATAGCTTTCGTAAGCATTTAATTGATCTTTAATTGGTTCATCAGAACTAGGCAGTATACATACTGAGCATATAGTCTTTTTACCTATTAAATGCACCGCTAGAAGTTCTGTTAGTACTAACCCCATTCCTGACCCAGTTCCCCCACCAGTAGAAAACACCGTATATATTATCTCACAACCCTTTAAATATTCCTCTACTAATCCTAGTATTTCTTTATAATGCTCTTTTGCTAATTGAATTGATTTCGCCCTATCATGGTTACATCCTATACCACCTGGCACTAAGTACTTATTTTCTATATCTACTAAATCCAAATCCTCCTGAGACGTATTCACTGCGAATGTCTTATATCCACTCTTACTTAGTAACTCTACTATATTACCCCCCGCCTGACCTATCCCTATAAATCCTATTCTCTCTTTCATTTAACTATTAACCCCCAATTCTCTTAATTTTTCTAATCCAAATCTTGTTATATAATAGGTATGTGCGTTCCCAGAGTCACAACCTCTAGCGCAATACCCAGCGTATGTTAGTGCTTTCAGCAAATTCCTTACTGTAAAATATGAAAGCTCCGTACTCTCGGTTAACTTACCTATAGTAATTGCTTTTATAGTACTAGTGCAATCTTTACCTGCTAGTTTTTGTAATAAAATTACCTCATTTCTTGTTATATCAATTTTTACCACCCCCCAGTACCTTACGTAGTTTTTAAACTACCACGTCACTTACTATATCTGATATAAGATAGGTAAGTTTAACCATTAACACTACACTTACGTAAGGTATATAACAAGTATAATTTCTCATTTTGCCTATACTCTTTAACATAACTTTTCACTCCCCTTATAATAGTTTAGTTGTCATTTCACTAACCTTAAAAGCTCTTATAACTTCGCTAATTCTCATCAATACACTTATACCGCTTAATATTATTCTCGTCATTATCATACTTTCACCCCTCCCGTATTCTTTATTCTCTATTACTAAATTTTATTGTTGTCATTTCACTTTTATTACTATTATTTAAAATATTTTATGTATATTTTATGTATTTTTACTATTTATTACTAATTGTTACTATTCAATACCAGCGTATACTTTTTCAATTACCGTTTTACTTACACCACGTAATATTCCTTACTACCTTTTACTAATTATTACTTTATTTTACTCTTAATTCATTATGCTCAGTGTATTAAAAAGTGTTACTAATTTTTATTATTTTTTGCAATAAAAAAAACACCCTCTCAGGTGTCCTTTTATTTCTCATTAAAAAATAAACCACCCGAATAAGGTGGTTTATTGATTTTGTCCTGCTTTCATCTTTTCAATTATCCCTAAAATTTCGTTTTTAGTATACTTGCTTTTTGGTGGAAGAAATTTTGACTCTTTCGATTCTCTTTCAGAATACTTTTCAATTAAATTCTGCATTTTAGGAGTTACTTTAACATTTTTATTAGCTTTTACATATACTACTGGGTCCTCTACCATACTTATATCCTGAAGATTTACCATTCCAGCTTTTGCTCTTATATAAGGTATTAGTTTTCCATTGTCTCTCTTAGTTACAGTTATCTGAGCATTTGTTGCACCATGCCTTGTAATTTCCTCAATTGCCTCTAAATATCTGAATACTGTTATTTCCCCCGTATTTACGTCTTTTAAAGCGTATCCTACAGGTTTCTTATGTGCTGTAATCTTAATTCCTTGTTGTGTTTCAATTTTTCTCTCACTTTGTTTTCCTCTTATTAAGGTTTTCACTACTTCATATTTCTCCGCCATTCTAAATTCTCTCCTTTAATTTGATTTTACATTAGTATTATTGACAGTATATTTGTTATTATACATTCCTTACTAAAATAATTTCTTGCTCATATACAAATAAAACCTATCAACTATACTCATATATTTTATATACTTGTATTATTGACAGGTTTCATATCTTTATACCATTATATTAAATTTTTTATATTTGTCAGCAGATAGTGTTTTCCAATCCTTTATGTAAAGGGCATTTAAGCCCCTCAACTATATGTTAGTAATATCCACCGCTTTTACTGTAAATACCTCAACAGTCTCTAGTATTACTAAGCTTCCGTCCCTCTCAATACTAAGTATTTCATATAATTCACCGTCTATGTCTATAATATCGCCTGTTCTTAATTTATTAGTATTCTTTATTTCTATTTCTATCTCACAATTTCTACCTATTTTCATTTTAAATCTATCGTCTTTATATAAATCTATCATTTTTAGCAGTCCTCCTTTTAATATCTTATTATTCCATCGTCATCAAGTATTCCGTATAGTCGGATAATCCATCCCTCTTCTGAAAATTTCTTTATATCCGTTAAATTTTCAACAAATTCTTTAGCATATTCTTGCCTATCATAGAATTCCCTATAAATCCATTATTACCCCCTACATTTGTCGACTTATTTCTTGTGCTATCCTTGGAAAATGTCCCCTTGTCATATCAAATAAATATCTGTTTATTTGTATGTCCTCTAGCTCCATTAATATATCTATTACTTCCATAAGGTCTTTCATATCTGCGCTCATTACGTTGTATCTTTTTCCTATTTTATGCCCATACCTGTTTAATATATTAGAAAATATTCTTTCAAAATTCTGTCTTTCTAACCTATCCCTTTTCATCTGAGGGTCATACAATTCCTGAATATTTCTTGGCAAATATCTAAAATTCCTCATAAACACCGTCTCCTCCTTATATATTACTTTAGTGTGTTATTTTTTTCTTGTTTTATTTTATACGAACCCATACCTTATTCAGCATTAAAAAGGGTGTCTTATTTCCTTTTAGGTTTTATACTTCTAGCTTGCTTTATAAGCCTTTTTAAAGTCTGTGCACTTACTTTATCCTTGGTTCTCCCTTTTGAACCTTTTACAAATCTTGTTCTTTTACCGCCAATTATTAAATTTTTCTCTATTACTACTTCAGCGTTTTCAAATGCTCTCTGCCTAGCTATATTAGTAGATTCCTCGCTCATTATTCCTTTAATTACATCTAATCCAAACTTTTCTTTATATTCCCTAGCTTTTATCTTATGAACTTGCCATGCATGCGTTAAAATTTTATTATACGCCTTTCCGCATATATGACAAATTGGTTTACCATCCTCATTATAAGTTACTTCGCCATAGTTAGGTAAATCGTATACCTTGTTGTTATTACTTTCTCTCTGGTAGCACTTATCACAAAATAACCCACCTAGTTTTTTACTATTTATTATTCTCCTAGTATTAAATTCGTCTACACCACATAGTTGGCATTTTCTCATATAAATCACCTTCTTCATTTTATCAATATTATATCATATTTTTTTGCGCTTGTCAATATACCTAATAAAAA
>ERZ773359.1545-NODE-1545-length-31462-cov-12.646385_pt1 | contig 31462 bp, 30 predicted proteins | sample MGYA00374955_ERZ773359 | MGnify/ENA primary metagenome ERZ773359 (study PRJEB29098, sample SAMN04486028) | biogas fermenter metagenome | study: EMG produced TPA metagenomics assembly of the Biogas fermentation microbial communities from Germany - Plant 4 DNA1...
AAAATTTAATAAGCGTTAAATTATGAACAAATTCTTAAAAAAAGCAATATATATTTAACTAAATAGAGAAAAGAAAATCAGGTACTTGATAAACAAAAGGTAGAAATGGCCGATATTAGTTGAGAAGTTAATTGAAAAATCAATTATTTTTTAAGGAGCAGGTATATGGCAAAAAGAGTAAGAGTTAAACCAAGTAAGCCATCATCACTGTTTGGGATGATAATAGGTATTATTTTTGTGTTGATCGGATTATTTATAGCAATTCCCATTTTCGGTATTTTGGGCGTATTATGGACACTTGTTGCAGTTGGTATAACAGGGTATCAGGCTTATAACTTTTTTGGAGACAAGGGTGTTGCGTCATGGGAGATAGACATAGACAATGGTTCCAATGAAGAGAAAAATATTCAGTCAACATCTGTAAGTGGTGATTTCGAAATAAGGCTTAGAAAATTAAACAGACTTAAGGAAGATGGTTTGATTACTGAAGAAGAATTCCAGAAAAAGCGTGAGGAAATTTTACGGGAAAAGTGGTAGAGAAAAGGAATATGATAACAGGGTTTTGCCGTGACCTTCAACATGGCTTTTATTTTTAACCTAATCCTTTTATTAGAGCTGTGATTTAAGATAATCAGCTATGGACGAAAATATTCAATTGTAGGTTCGGGTAAGTAATTAGGGTTGATAAAAAAGCTTTTGCCAAGAATATCGAAGCTGTAATAAATAAAGTATATATAGTAGAATAAGACAAAATGTACTGAAAGAACGATGGAAAAGAATTGAAAGTTAGAAGGAAAAACATATTAATCATAATGTTTTTGCTGGTTATAATTGCTATAGCAAAGATTTATTTTGATAATAATTTTTTGGAAGTGCTGCAATATTCAGCAGCATCAAATAAAATTCCCCCTTTGTTTAAAGGTTTTAAAATACTTCAAATATCAGATTTGCACAGCAAGGAATTTGGAAATTACAACAAAAGACTTGTAAAGAAAATTACCGGTGAAAATCCTGATATTGTTGTTATGACAGGTGACATGGTTAATTCAAGAGATACAGATTTTGAAGTCTTTATTAATTTTGCCCGACAGATAAGCAAAAGCTATGATATATATTATATTGTTGGTAACCATGAACAGAATTTAAGTGATGATAAACGAAAAATATTAATAGATAATCTTAATGAAATTGGAATCAGAGTACTGGATAATGAAAAAGTTATGATCACAAGAGGCACCGACAGTATAAATTTATACGGGTTATGGTTTAATCTTAGATATTATAAAGATTTGAACAATGAATATACAAAGGATGTGTTTTTTGGAGCAGATCAAATTCAAAGTATTTTGGGTAATTTGGATACTGATTCATATAACATCTTACTAACTCACAATCCGCTTTATGCTGATACCTATTCAGATTGGGGAGCAGATTTAATTCTATCCGGACATATGCATGGTGGAATGATAAGAGTGCCTTTTATTGGTGGATTGCTTTCTCCTGAAAGAGAGTTTTTTCCTAAATATGATGCCGGTAAGTATCAAGTTAACGGAAAAATATTAATTGTAAACAGAGGATTAGGCAATGGTGATTTTGGAATTAGGGTATTTAACCGGCCGGAAATATCAGTAATTACGCTTTCCAATTAGCCACGCTGAACGCTACTTCGCCTTAATAATATAAAATTTGATCAAAAATCCCGTAGCATGTGCAGAAGTAATCTTAATTTGCTGCGGTATTCGAATTTTATTATGAGAAAAGGGCAGGGAACACGATATAACAAACGATAATATAAAAACAGAAAGTTACTTTTATATATGGCAAAGTTATGTTATATTAACGTAATAACAGCAGCATATTGTGAAGAATTATTATTAAAGTTTCAGCTTCTTTTTAGAGTCAGTTTAGTTATTTAAAAAAACAAGGATATAAAAAGATTTTATAGATATTGGGTGAAACACAAAGTCCTGAAAAAGCGTATTGACAAGGCAGGCAAGGTGAACATTCAGAGGAAAAGTTAGGAGGCTCAATCGTGCTAAAAATCGGCTACCTGGTATCCGGTGGAATAATCACAAATTATATATGCTCGTCGAAGTGCAGGCATTGCAGCTATTCCAGTTCTCCAAAGTGGCCTGATGATTACATGACGCCGTCAATGGCCGATGATATATTTTCCATTCTAAAGAGCTTGGGATGTTTTTCTGTTCATATCGGTGGTGGTGAACCGCTTCTTAAACCCGATAAAATTCTGGATGTTCTTGAAGTTGCACGAAGAAACAATATTAAAATTGAATATATTGAAACCAATGCATCCTGGTACAGGGATGAAGGATCAACAACGGCGGTCCTTAAGGAACTTAAAGACCATGGAGTACACACTCTGCTTATTTCTATAGATCCATACCACAATGAGTACATACCGTTTTGGAAGGTAAAGGCTTTAATTCAGGCTTGTTCAAAAGCGAAGATGAAGGTTTTTCCCTGGCAAATTGAATTTTGGAACGATCTTGATGCGATGGATGATCGTATTCTCCATTCTTTTGATGAGTACACGCAGCTTTTCGGACAGGACTATCCTTTGAAGCTGCTGAAAAGGTATGGTATCAATTTGAAAGGACGGGCTCTGAAGACATATAAATCTATGATGAAAAAGCAGCCTTTTGAACGAATATTGGAAGAATCAAAGCCCTGTAAACTGTTGTCAGGTATTTATCACTTTCATGTTGACTTGTACGGAAGTTTTATTCCTCAGTCCTGTCCGGGATTTTCAATTCGGTTAAAGGAGCTGGTGCATGGGGCTGACCCTGATAAATACCGTATTTTTAACAGTTTGGAGTCCATAGGCATAAGAGGTTTAGTTCAGCTGGCAAAAAAGGAATATGGATACATACCAAAAGCGGAGTATGCCGGAAAATGCGATCTCTGCTATAATATCAGGAACTATTTGGTTTTGGAGCTGGGACTGGATCTACCCGATTTAAAACCCGAGGGGCATTATAAGTATGTTTAGTTATGGTATCTATCCGATAAGCTGTTTCGAAAAGAGTAAGGAGACACTATCAGGACTTTTTTAGGGGCTGACTATATGTTGATTTTTGCAGGCATATTACCTGAAATACTTTATCATAAGTTAAAAGGAGTGGAAAACCCTATCCTGTTACTTCTCGCCTGTAGCTATTAGGGGTTTTTCCAAAATACTTTTTGAATTATCGCACAAAAGTATTTATAGTTCGAATACCTCAATAGCTCTGCTATTCTTTTAATAGAATAGTCAGTTTCTTTATCATTTTTTGTGCATGTAACATCCTGCTCTGTGCTATGTAGTTAGACTGGTTTCAATGTTTGCTTTATTGACATATAATGTCGGATTTATAAATCTTCAAATACTGAAGTCTCTAAATCTTGAGCCTGTCAATTTTTATCGGACTCCAGGGGTATGGCCGTTCATTTTTGCATATTTGAAAATATGAAAAGGGGAAGGATTCGGAACGATTATATATCTTGCTGCAATAGCAGGTATGGGACCAGATAATATATGAAGCAGCTAAATTGATGGTGCCAGTCGTATTCAATGTATTGTGGAAATACACTTCCACAGCGTTGAAATACAGCAGTACAACCTTCTTGCAATAGAAGTCATATGAGAAAAATTGCTTTTCATTACTTACTTTACCATGCTGTTTATGAAGATTACAAGAATACCAGACAGGTTGCATTAAAGGTGCAAAATTGTAATAAAATAGTTGAAGACATGGATTTTGTGATGTATAGTTTATGGTAAGCAGTATTTATTTGCTGTTTTTTTTAGTTCAGTTTATATCAGTAGCATCGATATAACAGTTAGTCCATACAGATTATCATTGACTAAACTGTTGTAAAAGGGGATACATACAATTGAATCAAAGAATAATTTTAATTTTAGAAATGATATTATGCATAGTCGTTCAGAAGCCGAAAATACAAATGAAGCTTGTAAACAGGTTTAAAGTTTAATATAAACGGCAAAATCAGATGATACTTTGAAAAGTTTAATACTAAGCCCGACAGACATATTTGTTGAGAAAACTATAAAATGTAAAAAACTTATTCCAATGGAATATAATAATATAACACCATTCCCTGTGAAAAAAGGTTATAATATATTAAATCATGCATAAGAAACCAGCAGGGGATGGAAGTGCTGACCAAAAAAATGAATACAGGCAAATATGAGTACAGTTATTAACAGGAAGGTTGCGGGTTTTTATGGAGTTAAAAAGCAAAATTGCTTTCTGTGAGGGCAAAAACTTCTGGGAAACCAAGGAATTTCCGCAGTATGGTATCCCATCAATGTTTATGTGTGATGGGCCACACGGGCTGCGTAAGCAGGAGGGGGTTAATAAAGATTATCTGGGTGTGAACGATTCGCGACCGGCTACCTGCTTTCCTGCAGCAGTGTCAACAGCCTGTAGTTGGGATGTGGAACTGGTCGGAAAGATTGGTTCAGCTATCGCCGAGGAAGCGGCTGACCAGGGTGTGGGTATATTTCTTGGTCCTGGAGTGAACATCAAACGTAATCCTTTGTGTGGCAGGAATTTTGAATATTTTTCAGAAGACCCTTATCTTGCCGGAAAACTGGCTGCAAGCTTCATAAAAAATGCTCAAAAAAACGGTATTGGTACCAGTCTTAAGCACTTTGCCTGTAACAACCAGGAATTTAAGCGTCTTAGCTCTGACTCCATACTTGATGAAAGAACTCTGAGGGAGATTTACCTGACACCTTTTGAAATTGCAGTACGTGAGGGGAAACCCAAGACTGTAATGTGCGCTTACAATAAGATAAACGGTGTATACTGCAGTGACAATAAGGAACTTCTCACCAATATTTTACGTGGTGAGTGGGGCTTTGAAGGTCTGGTTGTGACCGACTGGGGTGCTATGCATGACCGCATTGCTTCTTTTAAGGCAGGTTGCGACCTGAACATGCCTGGTGGAAGCAACTACATGGAACAGAAGGTTCTGGACGCTGTTGCCCGGGGAGAACTGGATGAGGCCGATATTGACCGGAGCGTGCAACGTGTAAAAAAAATGGTGCTGGAGGCACAGCAAGTGTTAAAAAACAAGACCTGCTGTGACTATGATGCCCATCACGAACTGGCTCGTATTGTTGCTGAACAAAGTGCGGTGCTCCTTAAAAATGTGGATAATATTCTGCCACTTAAGAAAGAACAGAAAATTGCATTCGTGGGGGACATGGCAAAGGATATGCGCTATCAGGGTGCGGGCTCAAGCCACATTAACCCGACCAGGTTGGTTCATCCTGCAGATGTCCTGGGAAGCAGTGTAAGTGTAGAACAAGCAGATGTGGCAGTAGTGTTTGCCGGGTTGCCATCCGAGTATGAGAGTGAGGGCTTCGACCGTGAAAATATGAAGATGCCACAGGAGCAGGTAAAGCTCATAGAAGAGACTGCGGCTAAAAATCCAAACACGGTGGTAGTGCTTTTTTGCGGCGCACCTGTTGAAACACCATGGGCAGACAAGGTTAAAGGGATTTTGTATATGGGTCTGCCGGGGCAGGCAGGGGGCGAGGCAGTGAGAAATTTACTATACGGCGTAGCTAATCCTTCGGGTAAGCTTGCTGAAACCTGGCCCATACAATATAGCGACTGTCCATCGGCAACCTATTATCCCCAATGGGATGCCCAGTACCGCGAGGGAATCTATGTTGGCTACCGCTATTATGATAAGGCTGATGTTCGGGTGCGCTGGAAATTTGGTTTTGGACTGAGTTATACTGATTTTGCCTATTCAAACCCACAACTCGACGGCGAAATGGTCCGCGTTACGGTAACAAACACAGGAAATTGTCCCGGAGCTGAAGTGGTACAGCTTTATGTTGCCCCACCCCAGGACGGAATACACCGTCCGGTCCGGGAATTAAAACGTTTCACAAAAGTTCATCTTGAGCCCGGGGAGAGTAAAGAAGTCAGCTTCAGCCTGGATGAGCGCTGTTTTTCAGTTTGGGATAACGGCTGGAAGGTTCCGTCGGGCAGCTATACAATTCTTGCAGGCGGTAACCCTGACAAACTGATAGTGGCCGGTGCTGTTGAAAAATCCGGTGAAGTGGTGAAAATCCCGGATTGGCAGCCAGGATCATGGTATGAAAACCCGAAGGGCTCTCCATCATTAGAGCAATGGGAGACAATGCTTGGAAGAAAATATGTGCCCTATACCTCGCAAAAAGGCAAGTTTACAATGAACGATACTGTTACGGATATGAAAAGGCATTCTTTGGTCATGCGGATTATGTACCTTGTAGTGAAAAGGATAATTTCCAAAGGCACGAAGCCAGATACAGCAGAGTACAGAATGCTTTTGGAGACCAGTGCGGGCAGCCCCCTTCGCAGTCTGCAGATTTCCAGCGGTATTAAAGAAAAATTTTTCAAAGGCATTCTGGCTATGGCTAATGGTGAATTTATCCAGGGGATAAGAATTCTATTGAAAAAGTGACTTTTATACACCCTACCGGATAATCTTTTGAAATTATGAGATGCTAAATTAAAAAATAAGGCGAAGAATGAGTTTAATTGCTGTTATTTGTGTTATATATTTATTAAAGCAAAGCAATAGAACCCAGGAACATTTTTATATGATACACAGATAAACAGACATTTATTGGAACAAATTTTGCAGTAAATTCCAAACATTGGGATATTGCTGTCAGGGGGGCTATATAATGCAAAATCATCCGGTTATTAAACTGATTCAGCAGTCAAATTACATACCCGAAATTCCGAAAGCATTTGGGGAAGCTTTAAATATGCTGTTAGAACCCTTTGAATTTAGTATGGATGAATGTATTGAAAGGTTAAATAATGTTCCGGGTCTTGAAACGGCTTTAATACAGGTTCTGAACTATACCTCAACATTAAACAGGGAATTTTTAACCTTAAAGGATGCAGTTTTGTATTTGGGCGCTAAAAATATAAGAATGATTGCCATTGCATACATAACCAGATTATTACTGCCAAACAGCAGCGGGCGGGCGAAAATATTCAATAACAGAACATACTGGAAGCACTGTATTGGTACCTCCATTGCAAGCCATATGATTGCTGCAAAGACAGGTTTATGTGACAGGGACAGAATTTTCACCTATGGACTAATACATGATATTGGAATAACTGTTTTAGATATATGTCTGCCCGATCATTTAGATAGAATTTATACAATGCAGATAGAGCGGGGAATACATCAAATAGCAGCAGAGAAAATTGTACTGGGCGGAATAACTCATTCAGAGATTGGAATGTGGTTATGTGATGAATGGGGTTTACCCGATGAGATAAAAGAAATTGTAGGGTGCCATCATTATCCGTTTAAAAACGGTAATGCCGGTGATGAAATTAAGATTATATATTTGGCGGATTCTGTAAGCAGCAATTATTACGAAAGGTTATTGGGAACCGATACTACTTTTATTTATACTGAAAGGACAAAGAAACTGCTGAATCTTCCGAAAGAATTCATCGAGGATATGGCAAATAAATTGCCCGAAGAAGTTGCTAAAGTAAATAGCATTATAGACTTTGATTTATTTTAGGTTAATATATAGATTTAAAAACATTAGATTAATATAAAAAACACTTCCGAAATTCTAGTTTATGGTATAATATATAAATCAAAATACCAAGTACTGTATCACCTTCTGAAACGTAGCTGGTATGTTACGGGTATGTTATGAGGACTGTTTGCATTGGTACGATTTCAGGATACAAGCTTAAGTCTTTTATGATTGGAGATTGCAATAATGATAAACAATATACCGAATAATGGCCTGACTATGAGACTGCTGAAAGGAAAATTTGGAGTATGCAGATTAGATAGCACCGATTTAATACCGGATTGGGGGCAACGGGGCGGATTTATATCAATCACCAGAACATTGGATGAGTTGTCGGTTGTTTGTAATGAAGAGTGTATTCCCAATAACATAAAATGTGAAAAAGACTGGAGGATTTTAAAGGTTGAAGGTCCGTTGGATTTTTCACTGATTGGTATACTTTCTTCAATAAGTACAGTATTATCACGAAACAGAATAAGTATCTTTGCTATTTCTACATATGATACAGACTACATTCTTGTAAAGAGCAAGGATATTAACAATGCAATAGAGGCATTGGTTAATGAGGGGTACGGAATAGTAGAGGAAAGGTAATATAATATGTCTTTGTTGAGGATTTTTATCAGTTCTTTTTTTATTGGCTTTTCAGGGGCAATGATGCCGGGACCTATGTTAGGGGTTACAATTGAAGCCAGCCTGAAGAAAAAGAAGTGGACAGCCGGCCCATTAATAGTATTGGGGCATGGAATTCTGGAACTTATTTTAATTATTGCCATGACTTTTGGACTTAGAGATTTCTTTGCCAACCCAACAATTGCAGGAATTATAGGGTTGTTTGGCGGCGCTTTTCTCGCATGGATGGGGTATGGAATGATAAAGTCGGGCATAAATAAGACAGTTTCCCTGGATAATCAGGGGTCAGGAAACAGTTCAGGAATGAAAAATCTTGTTATGGCTGGAGTTATTGTAAGCGCTACTAATCCCTATTTTATTCTGTGGTGGGCTTCAACGGGAATGGAATCAATACGCCAGGCTTTTGCTATTGGCTTTACAGGTGTTCTGTTCTTTTTCGCAGGTCATATTCTGTCTGATTTCGCATGGTATTCATCAGTTTCCATAGCCTCTGCCAAAGGCAGAAAGCTGATAAGTGATGCTGTTTACTGTAAAATTATTCTGGTCCTTGGCATATTTATTACAGCTTTTTCTGTTTATTTTATAAGCAGTGGATTAAGAATGCTCAGGGTTTGGTAAAGATAGGAAAATTTTAGAATAAAGCTTTCCAAAACGGGAAATCAACTATACTCCTTTCTTGTAATAAGTCGTTGTATTATAATGGTTCTGTATTTGTTAATGCTTTTAAGAAGGGAGTAGTTTAAATGCTTTCAAAGCTGGATTATATTTTAAGGAAAACAGTTTATTATGCTGAAATAATATTTATATTTTTAATTTGTATTCTGCTCTTGTGTAACATATTCTCTGTATTTCCCAAGCCCTTTCTTGTAGTGGCACTTTACTTAGCTTTTTGCATAACCGGCTTCCTTCCGGTTTATATTTTTAAAGATCGTATTTGCACGGGTTCTGTCATAAAACGAGTTGCATTTACTATGTTAATTGCATTTATAATACGTTTTCTGGTTATTTATTTTATAGCTCTGACACAGCAGGGGGATTATGCTATTTATTTATCCACGGCAAGAAAAATAGCAGCCGGCACCCTCAGCGATGAAAATAAATTATACTACGGAATATTTCCCCATGCTCTTAATTATCCAATTTTTATATCTTTTTTCTATAAGGTAATAGGAGAAAAAACCTGGCTGACCAGGGTGATTAATTTACTATTTGGTGTAATGGAAGCAGGATTTGGTACATATATTATGGAAAAATGTACAAATTCCCGAATAGGGATAGTGGGTGGGCTTGCTGTAGCGCTTAACCCATCAGTCATCATATTTACTTTACTTTCGGGTGGAGAACCTATATATTCTTCAGTTATTCTTTGCGCTTTATTCATTTTGGTATCGGGGATTGATAAGGAAAGGCCTTACCTGTTCTTAGCTGCCTTTGGGTTTATCTGTGGGATCGGAAATTTTTTCAGGCCCACAGCTCTCATTCTTATAATCGCGTCAGTACTGATTATACTGTTTTACAGTAATTTTAAAACAACCCGGAAACTATCATCAATTATTACAATAGTTTTATCATATACTATAGCTGCAGCGTTTTTAAGTACGGTTACCGCTTCGGTAAGCGGCTATAAAAGTCCCTCTCATAGCTATGGCTGGAATTTATTTGTTGGAGCGAATGAACTGTCACAGGGAAAATGGAATGAACAGGACGGAGAACTGTTTAATTTGGTCAAGGATGATTACAGGGACCCTTCAAAAGTTCAGGAGCACTTCTTTAAGCTGGGAATTGAACGTTATAAGAACATGGGCATAAAAGTAATCCCTCACTTTAAAAGAAAACTGGGTATATGGTTTGATGAAAACTATGTTTCAACAGTTGTCACCGAATGGCAGACCCGGTATACAAGGTTTCAGTCTGGAGATTTGGGGCAAATCTTCTTTTTAATAACAAACTCGTATAACCTTTTTATTGTTCTGGGTGCTATTTCAGCATTGGTTTTTCTGTCCCTGGACAAGAAGGCCCCCCTTACAATGAAAACAATCTCCTTTTATTTGATTGGCTCAATAATGCTATATATGATCTTTGAAACTGCAACCAGGTATAAAGGAGCTTACTATAGTGTGCTGACTTTATTGGCAGTATACGGGTATTGGAAAATTTACCGTTATATAAAATCAGGATACAGTAGAATAAAAGAAAAGGGAACTTGATAGTTCCCGGCATTGTAAAGAATGTTATAGTATAGATCAGGACATTATCAGTAAAAATATTTATAATAATTGGATAAAAGTTAAGTTATTTTTGTATAATAAGATTTAGGATTAATACTGGAGGTTAAGGATTATGAAGGTACATAAAGCGATTATTCCTGCAGCAGGATTGGGGACCAGGTTTTTGCCGGCGACAAAGGCACAGCCAAAGGAAATGCTGCCCATTGTGGATAAGCCAACTATACAGTTTATTGTTGAAGAGGCGGTTGCTTCGGGAATAGAAGATATAATTATTGTTACCGGAAGAAGCAAAAGGGCAATAGAAGATCACTTCGATAAATCCTACGAGCTTGAAGAGGAACTTAAAAGGAGCAACAAAGAGGAATTACTGGCTTTGGTAAGGGACATATCAAATCTGGTTAATATTCACTATATCAGGCAAAAGGAACCCAGAGGGCTGGGGCACGCAATCTATTGCGCTAAAGCTTTTATAGGAAATGAGCCTTTTGCAGTATTGCTTGGAGACGACATCGTAAAATCAGATGTTCCATGTCTTAAACAGCTTATAGATGTATACAACGAATATAAAACAACAGTACTTGGAGTGCAAAAAGTGCCCCAAAGTGATGTATCAAAATACGGAATTGTTGCTGGGAAGCAGGTAGATGACCGGGTTATAAAAGTGAATGAGATGATAGAAAAACCTGAAATTGATGAGGCACCGTCGAATATAGCCATATTGGGCAGGTATATTCTTTCTCCTTCTATTTTCAGGTATCTTGAGAATATTCCTCCTGGAAAAGGCGGAGAAATCCAGCTGACTGATGCAATTAGAGAAATGATGCTCCATGAAGCAGTATATGCCTATGATTTTATAGGAAAAAGGTATGATGTGGGAAATAAAATGGGTTTCTTACAGGCAACCGTAGAATTTGCTCTGGATCGGGAAGATCTGAAAGACGATTTCAGAGTATGGCTCGAAGAAATATTAAAAAATTAAATCCCCTGGTTTTGCAGATCAAAAATAAAAACCATAGTCAGGTGGAGCTGTACCACCTGACTATAATAATTTTAGAACAAGAATTCTACTAAGCTAAATCGCCAAAATATCCTATGGCGTCATTCTCTACCATCAGAATTCCATACTCGTTCAGATATCCTTCAAAAAACATAACATTTAAGATCCTATCCCCGTATTCAGACAAAATACTCTCAATTCTGGCAGGGTTGTGCTCAATATCATCCATTCTCTTAAGAACAAGATAATAAGAACCCTCACATTGGTACACTGAGCTGTCCCCTATATATAAAGGCTTTAACCTGGCACATAAGGAACATAAATCGTCAAAGGTTTCCAGGTTATAAATCATTACAGTAGAACCAATACCACCGGACTTCTTTTTAAACTTCAAATCATTACGCTTGTACCTGTTCTTAATGAATTTATGGATGGATTCAAAATCACCGTCATCTTCAATTTTTGTTATTGTAATAACAAACCCGTGTTCAACATCTGTAACTGCTTCAATACACAACTGGGATTCATGGGTTTCAAACCCCAGCTCCAATTCTGCCTGCTCCATTAAATCCCAAAACAACTCCTGAGTCTCGGGTGAGTTATAGTTAAAGGAAGATAGGTCTATGTCCCGTTCTTCAAGGTCATCAAAGGAGACGAAAATACGTATCTTGTTTTCGTTTATTTTCTCAATTCTCATATCAGTATCCTCTACTAAAATATTTGTATATCAAATAATACGTCATCCTTAATACCATTATACTTTGTAATTACTATATTGAGAAGTACCAATTTGTGAATAATTTTTAAGTAATTAAGGATTTCGCATATTATATATATATCATATTTCCCCATAAAACGAATGGTTAATCAAATAATAAGGAACAATAATGCTGATTGAAGTATAACATAAAAACCTGTGAAAAAAAATATTCCCATAAATCCTTGCACTGGTGTATAATGTAGAATAAAAGATCACTGTATAAGAAGGTAACTATGAAACAATTGATATTAGCTTCACAATCTCCAAGACGTAAAATGTTACTAAACCAGATAGGAGTTAGTTTTAAGACTTATCCTTCAGATATTGACGAATCAATAATGGAAAATGCAGAACCAGAGGATTACGTTCGTTCTATTTCAGAAAGAAAGGCATTAAGTGTTAAAGAATACCTTTGTTTGAACGGATGTAATTCTTTTGTTGTGCTTGCGGCAGATACTGTAGTTGTACTGGAAGGGATGATTCTTGGAAAACCTGACGATGAAAACCAGGCCTTCGACATGCTGAAGAAGCTTTCAGGCAACTGGCATGATGTAATAACAGGGGTTTCTGTTGTAGATGGTGATGAGGAAAGAAAGCTTACCAACGTTGAAACAACCAGAGTTAAAATAAGAAAGCTTACATCAGACGAGATAAGGCGATACATTGAAACACGGGAGCCTCTTGACAAGGCTGGTGCTTACGGAATACAGGGCATAGGAGGACTATTGGTTGAGAAAATAGATGGTTGTTATTATAATGTTGTAGGTCTCCCTTTATACAGTGTTTCACTTATGTTATCACAGTTTGGTATTAAGACTGTATTGGACTAAATCAGAATGCTGTATTACATAATTAATTCGTTACAAAAGATCAGAAAAGGAGAGGGACTATGTTTACAAAAGATATAGGGATAGATTTAGGAACTGCAAATACCCTGGTTCATATGAAATCAAAAGGTATTGTAATAAGAGAACCGTCGGTGGTTGCAATAAACAATAATACGGGTGAAGTACTGGCGGTAGGGCTTGAAGCAAAAAACATGATAGGACGCACCCCCGGTAATATAACTGCAATAAGACCGATGAAGGATGGTGTTATTGCAGATTTTCAGATAACCCAGGGAATGCTTAAATATTTTATACGCAAGGTAATGGGAAAAAGCATGTTTGCAAAACCGAGAGTGGTTGTTTGTGTGCCATCCGGAGTAACCGAAGTGGAAAAAAGAGCGGTTATTGATGCTACACTCCAGGCAGGTGCAAAAGAAGCATATCTTATTGAAGAGCCTATGGCAGCAGCGATTGGTGCCAATCTTCCGGTAGATGAACCTACGGGCAGCATGGTGGTTGATATAGGTGGCGGGACCTGTGAAGTTGCAGTTATTTCACTGGGTGGAATTGTGGTAAGCAGATCCTTAAGGATTGGTGGCGATGAATTAGATGATGCTATTGTCCTTTATATAAAAAAGGAATATAATTTAATGATAGGAGAGCGTACTGCAGAAGACATCAAAATTAAGGTAGGCTCTGCTTATATGCTGGAAGAGGAAACCAAGCACAATATTTCAGGACGTGATTTGGTAACAGGGCTTCCCAAGGATCTTGAAATAAGTTCTGTTGAAATTAGAGAAGCTTTGGCAGAGCCAATAAGTTCAATTGTTGATTCCATAAAATACACTTTAGAGAAAACACCTCCAGAACTGGCTGCGGATATAATGGAAAAAGGCATAATGCTTACAGGTGGCGGAGCACTGTTAAAGGGACTGGATCAGCTAATTCATAATGAGACGGGAATACCTGTGAATATAGCAGAGTACCCGCTTGATTGCGTAGCTCTTGGAACGGGAAAAGTTCTGGAAGGAATAGAAGTTTTGAGAAATGTATTGATTTCCTCAAATAGAGGCAGGTAGAGAACAAGAGAGAATAGCCTTTGTACTTTGATAATTATTGGGAAGGGGTCTACCTTTGCGGAGGATTTTCGGTAGCAAAATTTTTATTATATCATTGGTTATAATCCTGGTATTTGTTCTTGCAGCACTTACTGCAGGGGAAGACAGCAGGCTGGGTGTTGTAAGGAACATTCTTACAGTACCGTTAAATCCATTACAGAAAGGAATTAAAACTGTTTCAGATAAAGTTAAGGATTCGGTTAATTTTTTCAGAGAAATCCGTACTGCAAGGGAAGAAAACCAGGAGCTGAAAAAAAAGCTTCAGCAGATGGAGCATGAGCTGGAAAAAGTATATCGTTTGAAGAAGGAGAATGAAAACCTTAAAAAGCTTTTGTCCTTTAAAGAACAATTTACACAGGAAACCGTTGGTTGTAATATAATTGCGAAAGATTCGGGAAATCTGTTTGAATCCTTTACAATAGACAGGGGCAGCAAGGACGGAATAAGTGTAAATGACCCTGTAATAAATGCCAATGGTCTTGTTGGCCGTGTTTCACGCGTAGATTTATTGTCCTCAAAGGTTGTGTCCATAATTGATACTGAAAGTTCGGTTTCAGCAAGGCTTTCTAAGTCGAGGGATCTTGTAATACTAAGGGGAGACGCACAGCTTAGAACAGAAGGACTGTGCCGTCTGGACTATATACCCCCTGATGTGGAAGTGGCGGTTGGAGATAAGGTTGAAACATCGGGAATGAGTAGCCTCTATCCAAAGGGCATTATTATCGGAGAAATCATTCAGATTGTTAAAAATGAAGGACAGTTTGATTATTATGCCATAGTAAAACCGGCTGTAGATTTCAGAAGGCTTGAAGAAGTTGTTGTTATAAAGGTTGGAGCAGAACAGGGAGAACAACAATGAGTAAAAAAATCCTGACTTTAATTTCTTTAATTTACGGTACATGCCTTTTTCAGAGCACTGTTCTTGAATTTATTGAGATATATGGTGTAAGACCTAACTTACTTCTAATTGTAGCCATATCAGCTGCCCTTACCAGGAGTGATTTGGAAGCTGCTTTCATGGGACTGGCCTGCGGCCTGGGAATGGATATTCTTATTGGAAGGGCTTTAGGATGGTATGGGATAACCTTTTTTTTGGCATGTTTTCTTATTGCCCAGATAAACCCGAAACTTTATAAGGAAAACCCGCTAATTCCGGCATTTTTTGTATTTACATCTACTGTAGCAATAGAAATACTGTATTATTCAATCAGTTTTTTCCTGAAGGGATACGATGATTTTGCGTTTGTAATTATAAAACTCATCCTTCCCGAAAGTTTGTATAATGCAATACTGGCTTTTCCGATATTTAAACTGGTTACATATTTATATAAGAAGATTGATAAATACAATTATACTCATACCAGACTTTAGGAGGTGATAACGTGGTTGAAGAATATAAAATAAGTGATAAAGAAAAAGAAAAAAAGAAGCTTAAGGATATAAAAAAAAGGTATATAATATACCTGGTCATTATTATAATATGCTGCGCCCTTTTTCTGCGTCACCTTGTTAATCTGCAGATTGTAAACGGGCAGGAATATCTTGACACTTCCATAAAAAGGATTATTACCAATGGTGTGATTTACGCTAACCGTGGAAATATATACGACCGAAATGGTATTCCTATTGCCGGGAACCGGATGGGGTACTGCATTGAATATGTTGATACTGACTTGTCAGATAAAGAAAAGAATGAAATGTTATATAAGCTGATAAAGCTTCTTGAACAGAATGGAGATACCTATAAATCCACTCTAAGAACAATTTTTAACATAAACACCTTTTCATTCAACGTCAACAAGGAAGGACTTATAGACCTGATTGGCTTAAACGATGATGACAAGGCGTATTTGATGGATGCCGAACCAAAAGAAGTTTTTAAATATATGAGGGAGAAAACTTTTGGTATTGACTCTAAATATACCGATGAAGAAGCATTCCGTATTATGGAATTCAGGTATGAAATGCTGATAAAACCTGCCAAGATAAATAATCCTCTTTTAATTGCAGAGGATGTAACAATTGAAACTGTTACCGTATTAGAGGAAAGAAACAGTGAATTTCCGGGTTTCAGTACCTTTTCAAAACCATTCAGGGAGTATTATGATGCCGAGGCTGTTGCTCATGTTTTAGGGTATATGGGCAATATTGGCAGATATTATGAGGATTGGTCCCAAAAATATCCCGAGCTTGGTTATACACCCAACGATTTGGTGGGGGTTTCGGGTATTGAATTTGCTCTTGAACAGAATTTAAGGGGAGTAAACGGAAAGACACGCAAAGAAGTGGACACAGAAGGCAGACTTGCATCCTATGAAGTGGAAGTTGCGCCTAAGCCGGGACAGGACATTTATTTAACTATTGATTTAAACCTGCAGAAGGCAGCAATGGATTCCCTTGCAAGAAATATTGAATTAATCAGGGAAAGGGAACACAAGGATAACTATCATGATGCAAATGCGGGTGCTGTGGTAGCAATGGACGTTAAAACCGGGGAGATACTGGCAATGGTCAGCTATCCAACCTTTGACCCTTCGGTTTTTCTAAAAGGTGATTACGAGCAAATAAGCTATCTGATAAACCATCCCGATAATATTACGTTAAACAGGGCTACTAATGGTGCATATGCACCGGCTTCAACATATAAACCCCTTGTTGCCATAGCAGCGCTGGAGACCGGCGTGATTAGGCCTGAGACGAAAATTTATACTCCATATAAAAAAGAAATAGGCGGATTAATATGGACAAACCCTGAGGGCAACCAGAGAGAAATCAACCTTGAGAAGGCTTTGGCAACGTCCAGTAATATGTTTTTCTATATTATTGGGTATGAGGCCGGAATAGACAATATAGTGAAATGGGCAAAGAATTTTGGATTTGGAAGTAAAACAGGTATTGAGATTGCAGAAAGTATAGGCTCACTGGCATCAAGAGAGTTTAAACTGAAATATTTAGGTGAAGGATGGGTGCCCGCAGATACCTGTAATGCATCTATAGGACAATTGTACAATGCCTTTACCCCCATTCAGCTTGTAAACTATGTTGCAAGCATTGGAAATGGCGGAAAGCTGTATACTCCGCATTTGGTCAGAAAGAGAGTGGAACCGACAGGTGAAGTTATAAATACAGAAATAAAGTACAGAGATTCAACAGCTAAAGAGTCGACGATAAAGGCAGTCCAGAAAGGAATGGTTGCAGTTGCAAATTCTCAGGACGGAACTGCAGTTGAAATATTTAAGGATTTTCCTTTCGACGTAGCCGGTAAAACAGGTACTGCCGAGACAGCGCAAAAAGGTATCCATTCATCGAATGCGTTATTTGTATGCTATGCTCCGGCAGATGATCCCGAAATTGCTGTGGCCGTTGTTGTTGAAAGAGGTGTTAGAGGTGCGTTTACCGCACCGATAGCGAAAGATGTATTAATGACATATTTTAATTTAAAAGATTCTGCAAACTAAGCTGCTTTTTGCCTTCAATGACTTTCCCGGTGTTGACCGGAACAATTTTCTGAAGGCTTGTACAATACATAGAAAAAGAGGGTAAGACATGGATAACGACACAAAAGGAATTTCTTTTAAGGGCACTGCAGAAGGTCTTGTAATTCTTATTCCCAATGAAATGGAAACTGATCTTGTAATGAGTCAGATTGCTGAGAAAGTTAAAGCTGCAGAAAAGTTCTTCCGTGGTGCAAAACTGAACGTGATATACAGAGGAAAAAAACTTTCTGAGAAAGAAGAAAAGCAACTGGTTAAAATTATGGTGGATAACAGCGGTGTTACGGTTGAGGGTATAAGACATGAATTGGCTGCAAAGCCTGTTGAGAAGAAAAGGCCTGCTAATATATCGGGAATACCCATTCGTAAGATTTTTTTCAAGGAACTTGAAGAGGGACCGTGTAAATTTGTACGGGGTACTGTTCGAAGCGGAACGCGCATTTTATATGAAGGCAACGTGGTGGTAATAGGGGATGCAAATCCGGGAAGTGAAATTGTGGCATCGGGGAATATAGTGATCTTCGGGGCACTTAGAGGAATGGTCCATGCAGGAGCAGACGGTAACAGAGAAGCATTTATTGCAGCTTTAAAATTGGCTCCAACTCAGCTTCGTATTGGGGATATAATTACAAGGTGTCCTGACACATCTGAGGAAATAGAATTTTTACCCGAGATCGCAACGGTGAAAGATGGTATAATATATGTGGAACCATTATGATTTTTTCGCTTGTGGCAAGCGACTTTGGTTGACAATTAATACAAAAACCGATATAGTTACAATTAGACAGCAGTGTCAGGAAGTTATAAGTCGGAATATGTGTAATGCCATGCTAATTGAGTGTTGTTACAGACGGAGGAATGGATATGGGTGAAGTTATTGTAATTACTTCGGGCAAAGGCGGCGTGGGTAAAACCACGACAACTGCTAATCTTGGGACAGGTTTAGCCCTTTTGGATAAAAAGGTTGTATTAATAGACGCTGATATCGGTCTTAGAAACCTCGATCTGGTAATGGGACTGGAAAATAGAATAGTATATGATCTTGTTAACGTTGTAGAAGGTGCTTGCCGTATTAAACAGGCATTAATCAAAGATAAGCGATTTGAAGGTTTATACCTTCTTCCTGCCGCGCAAACAAGGGACAAGAATGCGGTATCTCCGGAACAGATGGTTAAGCTATGCGATGATCTGAAAGATGAATTTGATTATATAATCGTAGACTGCCCTGCAGGAATTGAGCAAGGTTTTAAAAATGCTATCGCCGGTGCAGACAGGGCAATAGTTATAACAACGCCGGAAGTTTCTGCGGTTAGAGATGCAGACAGAGTAATAGGAATTTTAGAGGCAAATGAAATTAAAAAACCCATGCTGTTAATTAATCGAGTCAGACCAGATATGGTTAAAAAAGGGGACATGATGTCTATAGAAGACATTATAGACATTCTTGCCATAGACTTAATTGGTGTAGTCCCTGATGATGAAAATATTATTATCTCCACAAACCGTGGTGAGCCAGCTGTAGCTGAAGGTAAATCATTAGCCGGACAGGCTTACCAAAATATAACCAAAAGACTTATGGGAGAAGAAGTACCCCTTATAGATCTTGCCGGCAACGACGGGTTTTTATCAAAAATGAAGAAATTATTTGGATTTAAATCGGCTTAGGGGGTGCTGTTATGTTAGAATTGTTCAGTAGGCTGGGCCGAAGACGTACATCGAAGGATGTGGCAAAAGAAAGACTAAAATTAGTACTTATTCACGATAGAGCCAATGTTTCACCACAGTTCCTGGAAATGGTGAAAGGTGAAATAATTAAAGTGATTCAAAACTATATGGAGATTGACGAAGAATCCTTGGACATACAACTTACAAAAACTGTAAGTGAAGAAGGAGAAGGTGTAGTACCTGCTCTTATAGCGAATATACCGATTAAGAACGTTAAGAGTGTTGGTAAGTAATACATACAAATCTGAACCGCTTGGAGGCAATTAATGAATATTGCATTAATAGCACATGACAATAAAAAAGAATTAATGGAGGCTTTTTGCATAGCCTATAAGTTCATATTAAAAGATCACACTCTCTATGCCACAGCGGGAACAGGAGCAATGATCTCCGAGGCAACCGGACTGAATGTGAACTGCCTTGAGTATGGGCATCTTGGTGAAGAACAAATGGCAGCGAGGGTTGCGTACAATGAAATGGATCTTGTTATTTTTTTCATGGATCCAAACAGAAGTGAGGAGCGTCTTGTGGGTTTTAACACCATACGCGCCCATTGTGATACTAATAATATTCCCTTTGCAACAAATCTTGCTACTGCAGAAATACTAATCAACGGACTGTACCGTGGCGATTTCGCATGGCGTGAACTGGTCCACTCACTAGACAAGTAATAACGTGATTTTCTATATATTATTTGAACCGGGTTCCCCCGTTTGTGCTGTTTCGGACGCATCACCGAGAGGCTCAGACAGGGGTTCTTCATTGTAATCATTAACAGACCTTAACTGAATTTGCTCCTGTAACTCTGAATAAGAACGGCTTAAATGCTCGAGTTTTTTTTCAAAGTTTTTTTGGGTAAGCCATAGCTTTGTAAGCTCTTTTTGCATATTACCGGTGAGGTTTTGCAGTGCCAGTATTTTCTTTTCCAGGTTACTGCAGCAAGTGATTTCCCGGTTAGATGGCTCTGACGTTTTTCTGTGCTGAATGGATTTAATTTTTTCTTCATTTAGAAAAGCAAGTTGATAGCCCCGGGAGAAGTTCCCCGGAATTTCTTTTGCGAAAATGTTTTCATCCTTCGGATAATTAGAGGTATAAGAAAAACACACATTATTTGCAAGAGGATACAAAATCTCATCTGACCAGGTTGTACCGTTGTTTTCTGAACTTTTCAGGTATATATTTTCATGAACAACGCGGAAAAAGAAAATTACTCCACTGTTGTAAACAAGTCCCCAGTGTCCGGGTGCTGTTTTACTTTTATACAGTGTTTCGGAGCTTTCGTCAGTGGAAAGGTTCTTGTGCATTATCTCGTAGAATTCATCCCCGGAGACTTCAAAAGCAATATGGATTTTATCAGCTTCGGTCAAAACCGCAGAAATAAACCTGATACCATGGTGGGTTGAAAATATTTTTACAGGGAGATTGAAGGTGCTGAAATCATCCTTCAAAATCCTATGATATAAATGATATTTGGACTTATCCGTGCTTACATAAAAAAGGTGGCACTTCTCCTTTTTATCCAGAAATGTGAGGTGGTATGTCCCTTCAATATAATCGATAGCCACAGGCCTGGATAACTTACCCTCATCAATTGATTGCATTGATATCATATACCGGTTTTGATACCTGATAACATAAAAGAATAACACTGCCTTTTCCATAACCAGCAAGGATACATATTTCGGCCATGGCGTCGGATCTTTACTGCCCAATATCGGCCGGGATTCAATTTGTCCATGCATACCATGGCCATATACCAGCTTTCCGTCCCGGGTCTGAAAAAAGAAGTGGAAGATGTCATTCTTGTCCAAAACTGCTGAAAAATCGTTTATCGCTGATTTGTCAAGTACGTAACCTCTTGACCATATCCGGCTGTCGCTAAGCATTCTTATACACAAACCACGTCCCTGTTCGAAATAAACATGGTATGATACACCTAAACTGTTTTTAAGAATGTATTGCTTCTGTTCAGGATTATACATTTGCTCTTCCTCCGTTATTTATTCGGGACATAAAAATCAGTTTCCCAAATTTAAGTCAGTTTCCCTCTTTGCATTTATATTCGCCGGTAAAATAGAATATTCGTTATATGCTTTTAATCACCAAATAATACTTGAATCATATTATGTAATTGAGATACTTTTGACTATGGGGGAATGTATTCTATGAGAAAAGAGCAGGTAGTTGCCGGCCTGATAGACGGCGAAGATATCTGTAAACTTAGGGAAGCTGTTTGCGTGCAGGTTGAAAAAGTATACGATCATTGCAGAGAAAAGGATTGTATAGAAGATGCGGTAGTGGATTTTGTAGATGATGTACAGAATTTAATTGACAGGGCTGTGAAGGTACGGGTAAAGGATGCTGAAGTTGTAAAAATATTTACCGATTTGGATGATGTACCGTTCAAAAAAGGATTCTTTACAGTAAATGTCCGCTATAAAATTAAGGTACGTGTTGAATTTACTCATCGTGACCAGTTCGGAAATATGTGTATTTCGGACACAAGGGTTGGGTTCGTATGGTTCAGCAAGACAGTCATTCTTTTTGGTTCCGAAGGTCAGGTGAAGATATTTAGCTCGATTGATCCACTGAACTATCATGGACAGGATGAGGATGGATGTAATGCAACTATACAACAGGATAACCTGCCAAACGTTAAGGTAGAAGTTGCCGAACCGTTGGCATTGAATGCTCAAATAAAACGCGTACATTGTAGTCCGGTAAGACCCTTTGGTGGAGATTACGACGATGAAGATGATGACAACAGGGATAATGTTGTAGCAGGAAGAAGATTCTTCCCTCCAAAACAGGTAGTGGTTACATTAGGTTTATTTTCAATAATTAAATTAACCCGATTGGTACAGCTGTTGATTCCTGCTTTCGATTTCTGCATTCCGACACGTGAGTGTATCGCAGCAACAGATGAAAATCCATGTGATCTGTTCGAAACAATTGAGTTTCCTTTCGACCAGTTTTTCCCACCCCAAATCTTTGACTTCCCGGTTGAGGAAGCTGAAGAAGAAAGGGATAAAAAGAAAAGGGAAAGAGAGGAAAGAGAAGAAATCGACGATGACAGACGCCGTAGAAGATAAATATGCAATGTACAATACACTTAGGGAGGAGGAAAATCCTCCCTATTATTTTTTGTTGGTAAATGCAGGTTGTTTTATAAATTTGGGTATTATATAATTAAAATGTAGAACAATTGTTTTTTATGTAATTCAGTATGTGCGGGTTTACTGTTTTTATAGCCTAAAAGCGTTGGTGTGATGGCTTTATGTTTAAGTTGAACAGTAATAAAGGAATAATTTCAGTTGTCCCTTTTCTTATTTTGCTAATAGCATGGATATTAGCAATGAACACGTTTGTGTCCAAAAACGAATTGAATGTTATTTTTATTACTATGCCCTATATATTTGCATTTTTCGCGATGGTTTTAAGTATATGGTTTCAGCACAGCAGAGTTTTTTATGCTGTATGCGTGATTCTTTTTTCCATTGTAATTCTGTCATCCCCAGGTAAACTGAACCAAAAAGCATTCAAAAACGGTATTTCTATTCTTATACCAATTGTTTTTATAATACTGGCCATCGTTGAAGAGAGGGGTATTACAAGTAAACATGGGCTGATTAAAGGTCTTGTATTTATAGCAATGGTACTGTTTGTTGTAATAGATTCAGGAAATGTAAGTCCCTGGTTAGAAAAGCTTAACCCACTGGAATTTGCACTTAAAGATAACGGAATTATTCAGGGTATACCGGTAATAAGTGTTTTTTCGTTTCTTATATGCCTTTTTATATTATTAACAAGATTTTTTATTCTATCATCGAATATGGATATAGCTTTTACCGGAGCCACCCTTGGTTGTATTATTATCCTGCATTTTACAAGGTTTCCTGATATTTTATCACTATTTTCATCAGCTGTGTTTTTAATTTATATAATTGCTTTGTTTGAAGCGTCATATTCTTTTGCCTTTCATGATGCATTGACCGGGCTTTTGTCAAGAAGGGCAATGGAGCATGAGTTTTTAAGAATTGGCAACAGGTATACTTTGGCAATTATTGATATAGATTATTTTAAGCAGGTTAATGACAGATTTGGCCACCAGGTTGGTGACGAAGTATTGAGAATGGTTGCATCCTGCCTCCAGAAATACGCCAGGGGCGGAAAAGTGTTCCGGTACGGTGGCGAAGAGTTTGTTATTATATTTCCGAAGAAAACCATAAAAGAAACATTGCGTATATTGGAACGCGTCAGGTGTGGAGTGCAGAGTAGGCCGTTTGTTATCAGAAGCCCCAACAGGCCTAAAAAGAAGCCAAAGGAAGAGAAGCTTCATCAGGGAGGGTCTGAAATGTTTAGGGTAACGGTAAGCATTGGAGTTGCTGAAAAAACCGAAAAAATGCGAAACCGCACAGATACAGAGATAATTGAAATGGCTGATAAAGCCGTTTACCAGGCAAAGGCAAATGGCAGAAACTGCATTGTGTATTAACATGTTGATATTGTACTAATGAAAACATTAGCTTATAACACATTGACTTACCCTATTGAATAGGGTATAATAAGATTGGATGTAAAAATGCAGAGGGAATTTGTGAGGCTGCCTGAGTTTGAAAAATGCTGGCAGAGTATGGGGTTATCAGAAGATGATATAAGAAAACTTGAGGAGACATTATGCGAAGACCCGCAAAAAAGCGATTTAATCAGAGGAACTGGTGGACTTAGAAAACTGAGATGGCCATTACCTGACAAAAGTAAAAGCAGAAGCATAAGAGTTGTTTACGTTGACTTTGTTGTATATGAGAGAATATATTTTATTACAGCATATCCTAAAAGCAAGAAGGATAATCTAACAGATGTAGAGCGAAAAGAGATAAGGAAATTAATAGAACTTCTTTCTAAGGAACTGAAAAGGAAGTGAATTTTGTGAACAATGTATATGATAGTATTATTAAGGGATTAAATGAAGCTATAGAATATGAAAAAGGTAATTTACGTAATGTAAAAACTGATCGGTTGAAAGTTGCATCATTACCTTGTTATAGAGGAAAGCAAATAAGGGAAATAAGGACGAGGCTAAATTTGTCGCAACAAGTCTTCGCAGCTGTCTTTGGCGTTTCAAAAAAGACTGTTGAAGCTTGGGAATCGGGCAGAAATATTCCGCAGGGTCCAGCACAAAGAATGTTGCAATTAATGAACAAAGATGAAGATTTATTAAGGAAATATGCAATAATGGAGAGTGGGAATAATTAACAGCGAATGAGCTGGCTTTATACTTCCAGATAATCAGACCTCCCAAAGAAGGGAGGTCTTTTGTACATTCTACAGTTTTTTGGCGAAACATTAATGAATTGCGGGCTATTTCTATCTCTCAGCCATAAATAAAGCGTATCCGTATGGTTCGAGCTTTTCATTGTTAATTATACTTTTCCAGTTATCCTTGCAGTTTATGATCTGTGTTTTACCGGTATGATTTAACGCGAATATATAATCCGCATCCTTGGTCCTGCGACGTACAAATTCTACTTCGGCAGGGGTATCATATATTCTTTCAATACCCGATTCATTAACAATATCCGCCAGAAAATCGTCAATTAGCTTCTGTTCGGGTTCAGTTCCGATATAATAAACCAGGCCCTTTCCTGACTTATTAACTGTAATCGCAGGCTGACCTGCATAAAAGTCTTCTGTGTATTTACTAATGCTTTCAGCTTTTTCTGGCTTCAGGATATCACACCATTTCTCACAACGGTAATCTGTATCCTTATACCGTATTCCCATATCATGATCCCTTAAGCAATCGTAATCTGTGATAGTTGCACCAACAAGTCCTGTTAGCTTTCCAGGCAAATCTGCTTCTATATGGCATTGATTGTTCATTTCTTTTACTCCTGAACGCATTGTAAGCACAAGAATTCCACCCTGCTCAACATACTCGGTTAAGCTCTCTACCAGTTTATCACTCACCAGGAACTGTAACGGGGCTATAACCAATTTATACTTTTCAAAATTATTATTCCCGGATATAAAATCTACCGGAATATTTTGATTGTATAAACCTTTATAGTATTTTCTGATTTGATTTATGTAGTTCAACTCCGGGTGATGAGGCTGTATTTCGAATGCCCAGCTCTGTTCATAGGAGTAAAGTATAGCAACTTCGGATTCTGGAAGTGAGTTTTTAAAGTTTTCCATATGCGGTACTATTTCCTGGATAAACTTTTGAAGTTCATAATACCTGCGTCCCGGAATTCCACTATGCGGTAATATGCCATGCCAATATTCTTCAGTTCCATATGCGCATGTCCTCCACCGGAAAAACACGACTGTATCGGCCCCATGTGCAATAGATTGAGCTGCCCATAAAGCCAATTGACCCGGTTTGGGAGTTCTGCCGAGAATTTCCCATCCTGAAGGACCTGCTTGTTGCTCCATAATCCAGAATGTCTGGTTCTTTAAACTACGCATAAGATCTAAATCAGCTGCGAGCGCAGATGGCTCTTTTATTGGCTGAGGATCGTCATAAAAACCCATCGGATATTGATCGTGGCTGACAAAATCGAGGTTATCGGCCAGGTCAAAATAATCAATCAGATTGAAGAACCCCATTAAATTATGAGTAATGAACTGGTGAGGACAGATTTCACGCAATATATCAATTTGAAATTGTTGAAATTCGACAATCAGATCCGAATGGAATCTTTTCCAGTCTAACAACAGTGAGGGATTATGAGAGGTGGGTGTAATCATAGGGGTGGGAATCTGCTCAAATTTATCGTAAGTTTGGCTCCAGAAATTGGTTCCCCATTCCTTGTTTAGCTGCTCAATTGTTTTATACTTATACTGCAGCCACTTTTGAAAATGCTCCCGACAGGATTTACAATGGCATAAATCGTTATGACTGTTGCCAAGTTCATTGTCAATCTGCCATCCTATAACATTCGGGTTGTCTTTATAATGATGTGCCATTTTGCTAACTAGCCTCTTTATATGCTCTTTATAAGCAATATTTGATTGACAGTTGTGATGCCTTCCCCCAAAACCCCTTACTCTGCCTTGCGAATCAAGGGGTAGCAAATCAGGTATTTCCTCAATAATCCATGCAGGCGGGGCTGCAGACGGAGTGCCAAGAACAACACGTATATTATATTTCGCCAGAGTGTTTATTGCATTATCCAACCAATCAAATTGGAAAATCCCCTTCTCAGGTTCAAGTTTACTCCAGGAAAATTCAGCCATTCTGACAACATCGATTCCCATATCATGCATTAGTTTCGCATCTGTTTCCAGACGCTTTTCATCCCAATGCTCGGGATAATAATCGGCTCCAAATCGAATGTTCATTTTACTTCACTCCTTAATTATTCCGACAACCTTTCTTTGGCGCACTCAAACTAACCGCCATGAGATTGTCACATATTATAACGAGGCTCAAAGTTGTCTCCTGCCTCTTATAGGTAGCTAACACATATCCTGTAAACAGGCGGTGTGTCAAAATCAACCACATAGTTAAAATGGTGTGTAGAGTATATAAACATGAACAAGTGACTGTTTTACGATAATGGTTCATTCTGCATGTCAGAATCATCAACAAAATCATATCCAGTTTATCATATTGTTTTTTGCGATACAATGCTTAACGTTTTTTAACCGTTAAATTTATGTTAATTCAAACCGGTGTGACGGCAGTATAAAGACTAAGCCCCACTTATTAGCCGTATGGAGGTGAAAATACTTTTTGTAATCAGATTGTTTACTTTGTGCTGAATATTTGGGTTTTTTGTTGTTTACTAAAGAAAAACCTGTTATAATAGAACGAGGTTTAAAGATTACTGATTTAGCTAAATTACAAGCATATCCTTGCCCCATTAACAGTGATACAATACTGAGGTGATTTTGATGGCAATTTCATTATTAAAAGAAATTATATCTGTTGAACAAATAGCTGAACAAAAGGAACTGGAAACACAGCAGAAGGCCAGGGAAATCATTGCTTCAGCCAAAAAGGAAGCCTCAGCCCTACTGGTAGAAAAGGAGAAAGCAGCTGAGCTTGAAGCAAAAGAAATCATTAAAGCCCAGGAAAAAAAAGCTTTAGCAGATATAGAAGATTTCCGAAATAAAATTCAAGAGGAATGTAAGAATATACGTGAAAAATCTGAATCAAAAATTGAACAGGCTGCAGATTTCATAGTTGGAAGGATTGTGAAACACAGTGATCGTTAAGATGAACAAAATAACTCTGCTTGGTATGGATTATCAACGCGAAGAGTTGACAAAAACCCTGATGGAACTTGGAGTTGTTGAAGTCAGCGAAGTAATTACCGACGATTACAGTGAAATAATTGAAAATCCGGATGTACAGGCAGAAATATCACGCATTGATGCTGAACTGTCGAATATCGATTCGTCATTGGAATGTCTGGGCAAGTACTCTCCGGTGAAGAAACCATTGTTTAAAAACCGCCGGGATGTTTTGGTGTCTGAGTTCAAGAATGTTATAAAAAATAGCGATAAGGTGTGGAATTCGGTTAAAGAGGTACTGAAAAACGAGGAACATCTTGTCGGTCTCAAATCAGAGGAGAACAGGCTTAATAATCTGCTTATGTCGCTTTTTCCTTGGAAAGATCTTAATGCCCCATTAGAATACACCGGCACCCAAAAGACGGTTTTTCAGTATGGAACAATGCCTTCCATTATTGATTGGGATTCAATTCAATCAGAACTAAGTGAAAAATTCCCGAATGCATATATTGAAAGAGTTAATATGGATAAAGATCAGCACTACCTGTATCTGATAGTTCATAAAGAAATTGAACAGGAGTGTCTGTCGTATTTACAGTCCCACGGATATAACCGGGTTACCTTTTCCGGCCTGACCGGAACGGTAGCCGTTAATATAGAAAGAATCAACAAGCGTGTCAGGGAAATATCCGAAGAACGGGAAAACACCGTAGAACGGATAAAGGATATCAGTGCCGACAGAAATGCCATTGAAATTTTGTACGACTGGCTTTTAATGGAGAAAGGACGGCTTGAGGCCACAGAAAGAATTATAAAAACAAAAAAGGTATTTTTAGTAACAGGCTGGGTTCCCGAAAGATACGCTTTGGAAGTGAAAAAAATTCTCGAGGAGAAATATATTGTCAGTGTGGAGGTCGAAGAACCTGCCGAGGACGAGGAGTTTCCGATATTGCTTGAAAACAGGGGAATTGCCGAAGCAGGCGAGCCTGTTATGCAAATGTACAGCCTCCCCCATAGCAGGGAGATAGATCCAAATACTGTAATGGCCCCGTTTTTTATAATATTTTTCGGTCTTATGTTTTCGGACGGCGGTTATGGTTTGATTTTATCTCTGTTATCCGGCATTATTTTATGGCGTTTTGAGCTGGAAGACAGCATGAGAAAATTTATGAAACTTATGTTTTACTGCGGGATTTCCACAATGTTCTGGGGTTTAATGTTTGGCGGGTGGTTCGGTATAAGTGCACTTGTGCGTTATGCCGTGTGGTTTGACATGGTCAGCGAACCCGAAAAAATGTTAAGCTGGGCATTACTTTTTGGAGTAATTCATATATATACCGGTTTTGCCCTGAAAGCAGCCAATCTTATACGGGACAGGAAATACCTTGATGCCTTGTTCGATGTAGGCTTTGTCTATGTGTTTTATACCGGGGCAGTATTTTGTCTTCTGCCCTATATACCGGCAGTAAATCCCGATAAGGTTGTTTCCCTTGTGAATATAGGCAAATACATGCTTATTATTGGCGGAGTTCTTTTGGTTCTTACACAGGGCAGGGATAAGAAGAATATTTTCAGTAAACTTATGGGTGGATTGTCCAGTCTTTACGATGTTGTTGGGTTTTTAAGCGATGTACTGTCCTATTCAAGACTTCTGGCCCTTGGCCTTGCAACAGGGATAATTGCTTCTATAATCAATGAAATAAGTTTTATGTTTGATTTCCCTATCGTTCTTAAAATTATTCTGGCCGTTGCAATACTTATTGTGGGGCACACTGTAAATTTTGGAATCAATGCTCTTGGTGCCTATGTTCATTCCTGCAGGCTTCAGTACCTGGAGTTTTTCGGTAAGTTTTACACGGGCGGAGGTCAAGCCTTCAGTCCCTTAAAAATCAATACAAAATATACAAAACTAAAATCCGATGCGGAACAGGAAATAATGCCAGTGCAAACCGCATGAGGAACAGAAAGTGGAGGTTTTTATTATGTTGGACAATATTTTTACCGGACCATTTCTTGCTTACATTGGTGCTGTTATTGCCTTTTTGCTCGCAGGCTATGGCTCGTCAAGGGGAGTTGGCCTGGCCGGACAAACAGGGGCAGGTGTGTTAACTGAAGATCCTTCTAAATTTGGTTCTGTAATGGTATTGCAGGCACTACCAAGTACACAGGCTATTTATGGATTTGTAATTGCCTTTATGATTGTTGGTAAGGTGGACAGTGCAATGACCGTTCAGGAAGGTTTAAGGCTTCTTTGTGCAGGTTTACCTGCCGGTATTGTAGGCTGGATTTCGGCCATCTACCAGGGCAAGGTTTCGGCATCAGGCATACAGTTAATTTCAAAGCGCCCTGAAGCTTTAGGAAGTGCCATTACTCTCGCTCTAATGGTAGAAATGTTTGCTATCCTGGCTCTGATAGTATCCATTTTAATGATAAGATAATATCAAAGAGTTCATATAAAAAACTTCAATTAATAACGAGAAGTTAAACAAAGGAGCGTTCCAAATGTCAGGAACAGAAAAAATAAAAGCTAAGATTCTTGAAGATGCAGAAGCCAGGTCCGGTCAGATACTGGAGCAGGCTAATGCTGAAGCACGGGAGATTATAGAAAGTGCTTTGAAGGAAGCAGAGCAGAAAAGAGCCGAAATACTAAAAAAAGCCGAATCGGATGGCATGGAAGTTTACAGGAGGATGCTTTCCGAGGCTAATCTTGAAGGGCGGAAGGAAACTCTTAAGGCCAAACAGGATATGGTAGAATCGGCATTTTCTTTGGCTATGGATAAGTTATACAAGCTTTCTGACAGTGATTACCAGAAACTGCTTGAAGATATGGCTGTCGATGCAGCCAGAAATGAAGACGGAGAAATACTTCTGTCCGAACAGGATAGAAAAAGGGTTAGCAAAGACTTTATAAAGAATATAAACAAAAGAATTTCTTCGTCCGGTAAGAGCGGAAAGCTTGTATTGTCACAGGATAGCATAAAAACCGCGGGTGGTTTTGTTTTAAGATACGAAGACATGGAAATTAACAGTACCTTTGAAGTCATATTTGAAATTATGAGATCCAGGCTTGAAAATGATGTGGTAAAAATTCTCTTTTCGTGAGCCTTTAAATAAATGAGGGATACAATGATCAAAGTTAACCAGGATAATTACGCATATGCCACTGGCCGAATAAGGGCAAGAGAATTAAAGCTTTTGGATAAAAGTAAGTTTGACAGGATGCTTGAGGCACCAAATGCAAAGGAAGCATATAAAGTGTTGGCCGAAGCAGAATACGGCATGGGTACAGATAGCACAAAAAGCGTTTTTGCATTTGAAACCCTTTTGGCCGATGAGATGAAAAAAACTTATACCCTGTTATCTGAAATTGCCCCTGACATAGAGGTGGTAGAGGCCTTTAAAAAGCGATATGACTTTTTTAATGTAAAGGTACTGCTAAAAGCTGAACTGTCAAATCAGGAAGTGCCGCCAATTCTTATTGATACAGGTGTTTATGATACTTCTGAAATAGTGCGGATTATCCGGGAGCGGGACTATGAAGAGCTTTCTCCAATTATGCATGAGGCTGTTCTTGAAGTATACGACGTATTTTCAAGAACCAGGGATCCTCAGGCTATAGATTTAATATTGGACAAGGCATTATATCAGGAGTTTTACAAAGATTTAAAAAGCATTAATAATTCTTTTGTAAATGAATTGGCTGATATAATCGTGGATACTACGAATATTAAAATGTTTATCAGGGCACGGACCCTTAAAAAACCACTGTCTTTTATCAATAAGATTCTGCTGGATGGTGGCAAAGTCGATAAGAACTTATATTTTAATAATTC
>ERZ773359.1550-NODE-1550-length-31419-cov-274.361497_pt1 | contig 31419 bp, 27 predicted proteins | sample MGYA00374955_ERZ773359 | MGnify/ENA primary metagenome ERZ773359 (study PRJEB29098, sample SAMN04486028) | biogas fermenter metagenome | study: EMG produced TPA metagenomics assembly of the Biogas fermentation microbial communities from Germany - Plant 4 DNA1...
CACCCGAGCTACGTGCTTCACTTTGTGGAATGCCTTTTATCCCAATTCTGCTTCTAAGTGTATTAAATTTTTCTTCTTCTTTTTTATCATCAGATTCTCTCATTATTGTAGCGCAATTAGGGAATCCGATTAGACTAAGAGAGTGAGTTATAGTCAAAAAACCACCTAAATGAGCTGATAAGCCAATAACACCTTTACCTTTGCTATAAGCTTCTTCCAGATACTCTTTTCCTATTACTTCTTCCAAAAAGTCATCATAGTCTGGCAACTTTCCTCGAGTGCTATAATATGCCATATCTATGAACATATCTTTGAATAATTTAAGTATTTTACCTACTTTTTTTTCACGTTCTCTATCACTCAATGTGTCTCCGTATAAAATTTCTAAATTGGTACGTAAAACATTTTTATATTTTCTATGCACTAATAAACGCATAAGGCCTCCAATAATAGCTTTATGTACTTTTGGGGGCAAAATTTTAGCATTGAATAGTAATAAATTTATAACTCCTCGACCTAAAATATTATCTGGCCCTTCACGTTTAATAATTTTAGAAATAAAATTTTTTTCCATATATTAATTTTTGTTTAATTCTCGCAATGCAGCTTTATTTATTTTACCTGAACCCGTTTTAGGTAATTCATCTAGATATTCAATCTCTTTAGGTACTTTAAACTTTGCTATATTTTCTCTCAAATATTCTAACATATATTGTTTTGGGAAAACAATGCCTTCACGCAAAGCAATATAACATTTGACAACTTCGCCTCGTAACTGGTCTGGGATACCTATAGCAGCAGCCTCTTTCACACATGGATGGCGTAGTATCACTTCTTCTACCTCAGCAGCCCAAACAAGCTGTCCACCTACTTTGATAGTATCTTTGGATTTACCGATGATATAATAATTTCCTTCCTCATCTTTTCTAGCTAAATCTCCTGTGTAGAACCATCCATTTTTAAAAACTTCATTATTTAGATCTGGCTCATTATAATATCCTAAAAACACAGATTTGCCTCTGACAACTAATTCTCCGACCTCACCAAGCTTAACCTCATTATCATGACTATCGAATATTTTTAATTCTACATTTGGTGTTGGTTTGCCTATAGATTTAACATTTCCAGGAGTAGATAAACTTGTAGGGGCAATAACCTCAGTCATACCCCATCCATTCACAACAACAGCATTAGGACATAATTTCTCGAATCTCATCATTAGATCTGGTGATGATGGAGCTCCAAATACGGCTGCCCATTTTATAGACTCTAATTTATATTTTTTAATTTCTTTTAAATATAAAATGGCGTAATACATTGGTGGTACCATGTGGAAACCAGTTACTTGCCATTTATCTACTAATTTTACAAAATCATATGGATTAAATTGTGGCATTATTACTGTACTTGTTCCATATTTTATTGCCATCATAGGATATAATACTCCACCAGAATGTGAAAAAGGTATTGGTGCTATTAATCGTTCTGTATCATCAATTTTTAATCTATTTTCTAAACCTTTATATGTACCATAATATTTATATTGCTCTGTTCCTAAGTGTATATGTAGATAATTCCATGCAGCACCTTTTGGCATACCAGTAGTTCCCGAAGTATAAAAAATACTAGACATCATATCTGTAGTAATGTTCTGATCTTCTAAATCAGGTTTGGAGTTAGTAGCTAATTTCCAAAATGATAAAAATTTAGAATTATCTTCAATGGTTATAATATCTTTTAATGTTGGTATTGCTTGTCTCAATTCTAATAAATTAAATTTTGCATTATTAGTAGTGATGAGCCCTTTTAGTTCGCAATGATTAGATATAGCAATTACTTCATTTTGACTTAAGAAAAAATCTATTGGCACAACAATGCAGCCTATAGAATAAATAGCATAATATGAGAACATATATTCAATGCAGTTAGGTAAATAAATTGCAATTTTATCTCCTTTTTTATAACCAAGGTCTAATAAGCTATTAGCTAGTCTAAAGCTACTTTCTTTTAATTGTAAAAAATTATATTCTTTATCATTATGTATAAAAGCTGTTTTTTCTCCGTATTTATTTGCAGCTTCAATGATTAATTGTCTAACATCTGGTCTAGTTTCCATAATTTTTTATCCATTTATTTTCTATTGCAAAAGTAGTAAAAAAATAATTATTAAAATGTGAAAAAATTTTTTATTGAAATAAAAGAATTTGTTTAAAATAGTTTTTAAATATACAAATAAATTAGATAAATAATTATTATATTTATATATAAAGTGTAATATTGATACAAATAATATTTTTTATTAATCCTGTAAAAAATTATATTTTAAAAAAAGAATTTTTCAATTTTGTTTGTTTTTATATAAAAATTTTTCTACCTTTGCGAAAAAATTTATATGGATATATCGCATATAGAGCACATAGGCATAGCTGTAAAAAATTTAGACGAAAGCATAGAAAAGTACGAGAAATTATTTAATATCAAATGTTATGCTATCGAAGAGGTAAAAGATCAAAAAGTAAAAACAGCTTTTTTCAAAATAGGACAAACTAAAATAGAACTATTAGAGGGTACAGATCCAGAGAGTGCAATATCAAAGTTTATAGAAAAACGTGGTGAGGGGGTGCAGCATATTGCTTTTGCAGTAAAAAATATCGAGGATGTGTTAGAGGAATTAAAAAGTAAAAATGTACAATTAATAGATGAAAAGCCAAGAAGGGGAGCTGAAGGACTTAGTATAGCTTTTTTACATCCTAAAAGTACTGGTGGAGTATTAATTGAGCTATGTGAAAATAAAAACGATTAAAATAATCAATATTCATGTCAATAGAAAAAAAAATAGAACAATTATTAGAAAAGCGAAAGCAAGCTTTATTAGGCGGTGGTCAAAAGCGAATAGAATCGCAGCATTCCAAGGGTAAATTGACAGCTCGCGAAAGAATTAACATTTTATTAGATGAGGGCTCTTTTGAAGAGTTTGATATGTTTGTAACCCATCGTTGTACAGATTTTGGTCTAGATAAAGAACAATATTATGGTGATGGTGTTGTAACTGGTTACGGTACTATTGATGGCAGGCTAGTGTATGTTTTTTCTCAAGATTTTACAGTCTTCGGTGGCTCATTGTCTGAATCTTACGCAGCAAAGATTTGCAAAATCATGGATTTAGCCATGGAAAATGGAGCCCCAGTTATAGGTATTAATGATTCTGGTGGAGCACGTATCCAAGAGGGTGTACGTAGTTTAGCTGGTTATGCTGATATTTTTGAAAGGAATATTTTGTCATCAGGAGTGATACCTCAAATAAGTGCTGTATTTGGTCCTTGCGCTGGTGGTGCTGTATATTCTCCTGCTCTGACTGATTTTATTATTATGTCTAAGCAGAATAGCTATATGTTCGTTACTGGTCCTAAAGTTGTAAAAACTGTTACAGGTGAAGTAGTAACTGATGACGAATTAGGTGGCCCAGAGGTACATACTTCTAAATCAGGTGTTGCTCATTTCATAGCTAATACTGAAGAAGAAGGACTTTTACTTATTCGTAAATTATTTAGCTATTTACCTTCTAATAATTTAGAAGATCCTCCATTTGTAGATACTAATGATCCAATTGATAGAATGGATGATTATCTGAATTTCATCATTCCAGATAATCCAAATAAACCATATGACGTCAAAGAAGTGATAACTAGAATAGTGGATAATGGAGAATTTCTAGAGGTACATGGACAATATGCTCAAAATATTGTCGTTGGTTTTGCTAGAATGGGTGGCATGAGTGTGGGAATAGTTGCCAATCAACCTAATTATTTAGCTGGTGTTTTAGATATCAATGCATCTCGTAAAGGAGCAAGATTTGTGAGATTTTGTGATGCTTTTAACATTCCAATTATTACTTTAGTAGATGTGCCAGGATTCATGCCAGGTACTACCCAAGAATATGGTGGCATAATCGTTCATGGAGCTAAATTACTTTTCGCATATGGTGAGGCAACAGTTCCTAAAATTACTGTTACTTTAAGAAAGTCCTATGGTGGAGCTCATGACGTTATGGGTTGTAAACAATTAAGAGCAGACATTAACTATGCATGGCCTACAGCTGAAATTGCTGTAATGGGAGCTAGTGGTGCGATAGAAATCCTAGAAAGAAAAAATATTTTAGCTATTGAGGATGAAGAGGAAAGAAAAAAATATATAGAAAACAAAATCAACGAATATACCGAAAAATTTTGCTCCCCATTCGAAGCTGCTAGATATGGTTATATAGATGATATCATTGAGCCTAGAAACACAAGATATAGAATCATTCGCTCTCTAATGTCTTTATCTACTAAAAAACAAAATTTGCCACCTAAAAAACATTCTAATTGTCCTTTATAATTGTGTTATTATGAAAAAAATAATTTTATTTATTACACTTTTATTATTTGGAGTAACTATTTTTTCACAAACAATAGCTGATATTAGAATTAATGAGTTCTCTCCTAATTATAATGGCGATTTAATAAATCCTTTAGGTAATAAAAGTCCGTGGATAGAGCTTTATAATACTTCTCTGGTTTCATTAAATGTAGGTACAATGTATCTAACTGATGATAGAAATGATCTAAAAAAATATCAACTACCTAAAAGTGATGAATTAAAAATATCTGCTAATGGTTTTTTGATTATTTATTTAGATACTTCTAAACATTTTCATCCTACTGTGGCATCTTTATCTGCTGAGACTGGATATTTAGCTTTAGTTTTATCTGATGGTAGAACTATAGTGGATTCTGTGATTTATGATCCTAAATTAATAACAGATGGAACTTTTCTAAGCCGTACTATTGATGGAGCTGGCAACTGGGAAATTACAGATATTAGTACTCCATTATTATCTAATGATATAAAAGTCTATGAATCTCAAAATGAAATAGTAAAAAAATTAGATCCATATGGTATAGGTATATCTATAATCTGTTTTTCTATTGTAATTATTATATTGATATTTTTATATTTAACTTTTTACTACCTATTAAAAATTAAAAGACCAATAGTAAAAACTAAAAGAGTAGAAATCAAAAAAGAAGATGAAGATTTTAAAACTGAAATTATTCACAATGAAGAAGAAATTAGTAGCGAAGTATTAGCTACTATCGGTACTGCCCTTCACTTATATCTATTAAGTATGCATGATTATGAGAATGGAATTATTACAATAAAAAAGGTTACTAAACCATATTCACCCTGGAGCTCTAAGCTCTATAATTTAACACCAACCCCTCAAAAAATTAATTTACCTAAAAAAATAATTTATGAAAAAAATAGACCTAACAATTAATGGAAATAAATATAGTGTAGAAATAGGAAATATTGATGGTAACCAAATAGAAGTAAATGTAAATGGTACCTTCTACAATGTAGAATTATCAAAAGATATTGAAATTCCTAAAACCCCAACTTTGGTATCTACCGTTGTTAATAAGGCTGTGAAAGAAACTATTCCAGAGCAGACCACTAGTGTAGCTACTAGACCAATTAATTCACCCTTACCTGGTGTAGTATTAAATGTATTAGTGAAAGAAGGTGATACTGTCCAACGAGGACAAAATCTAGTGATTATCGAAGCTATGAAAATGGAAAATGAAATCAAAGCTGATGGTCCTGGAATAGTAAAACGAATTCTTGTGCATAAAGGTGATACTATTAGTGAAGGTCAAACTTTAGTAGAAATAGGAGGATAAGATATGAATTTTTTAAATTTCGTCGTAGATAATTTAGAGAAGTTTCTAGAATATACTGCTTTTGCTAATATGAGCTGGGGTAATCTAATTATGATAATTGTGGGGCTTATTTTCATTGCTTTAGCAATTATTAAACAATATGAGCCTTATTTACTAGTTCCTATTGGTTTTGGTATCATTCTAGGTAATATAGCATCAGTTCCTGGCTTGCAAATAGGAATATACGAAGAAGGTAGTGTTTTAAATTATTTATACTTTGGTGTAATAAAAGGTATTTATCCACCATTAATCTTTCTAGGTATTGGAGCTATGACTGATTTCAGTGCTTTATTATCTAATCCAAAATTATTTATTATTGGTGCTGCAGCTCAATTAGGTATTTTTGGTGCTTTAATACTGGCTCTTTTATTTGGTTATACACCCACTGAGGCTGGAGCTATCGGAATAATAGGTGGTGCAGATGGACCTACAGCTATATTTTTAAGCTCTAGGTTAGCTCCACACTTAATAGGAGCTATAGCAATCTCTGCATATAGCTATATGGCATTAGTACCTGTCATTCAGCCTCCAATAATGCGTGCTATGACTACTAAAAAAGAGAGATTAATACGTATGAAACCACCACGCGCCATTTCTAAAAGAGAAAAAATATTATTCCCTCTTTTAGGAATTTTACTCACTACTTTAATAGTTCCTTCAGGTTTGCCTTTATTAGGAATGTTGTTTTTTGGTAACTTACTTCGTGAAAGTGGTGTTACACGTAGATTAGCCGAAACTGCTAGTGGACCTATGCTAGATATTGTTACTATTTTGATTGGCTTGACAGTAGGAGCATCGACTCAGGCTTCTACATTTCTGACAGTTAAATCTTTAGGTATTTTTGCTTTAGGAGCTGTATCTTTCATGATTGCTACTTTTGGTGGTGTCCTTGGCGTTAAAATTATGAATTTATTTATTAAAAAACCAGAGAATAAAATTAATCCTTTGATAGGTAATGCAGGTGTATCTGCTGTACCAGATGCTGCACGAGTGTCTGAAATGATAGGATTAGAGTATGATCCATCAAACCATTTACTTATGCATGCTATGGGACCTAATGTAGCTGGTGTGATAGGTAGTGCTGTGGCTGCTGGTCTTTTGCTAAGCTTTTTAGCTTAATTGTTTTTAAAAATAAATTATTTTTTTAAAAAAGAACATTCATTTGAATGTTCTTTTTTATTTTTTTCATATTAAAATTTTTATATACATTTGCTTATTAATTTAACAAATATGATTTCGATAATAATGGGAAGTTTTTCAGATTTTGATATCATAAAAAAAGCTATTGATACATTAACTGATTTTGACATTGAATATGATGTACAAATATTGTCGGCACACAGGACACCTGATGAGACTGCCAAATACGTAAAAGAAGCTACAGAAAAAGGCACTAAGGTTTTCATAGCTGCTGCTGGTATGTCTGCTCATCTACCTGGTATAGTAGCTGCTAATACAGTAGCACCTGTTATAGGTATTCCGATTAATGCTAGTTTACAAGGATTAGATGCTCTACTATCTATAGTACAAATGCCATCAGGTATTCCTGTAGCTACAGTAGGGATTAATGCTGCTCAGAATGCAGCTTTGCTAGCTATAGAAATATTAGCTACTAGTGATGATGTTCTTAAGAAAAAACTCATAGACTACAAGAATAAACTGAAAGAAAAAATCTCTAAAGACCAAAAAGAATTAGAAAAAAAATTAAGTAAATAATCATTTATGAGAAAAATTATATTATTTTCATTTGTAATAATTTTATCCCTTAACAAATTATCAGCGCAATTTAGCTATGAGAGTGCATCTACTATAGGTTATGGTAATAGTGCTTCAGCTGTTCCTGGCTTTTGGTCTGGAATGATGAACCCTGCTGCATTAGGATGGTTAAGTGATCATCAATTGGGAATTAACTATTATAATAAATATATTTTGAAAGAGCTTGGCTATAGAGATATAGCATATGCACATGTATTAAATGGTGAGTCTGGCACTATATCAGCTCATATTTCTCAATTTGGTGCTAGTTCACTATTGTATAATACTTTTTCTGTAGGATATTCCAGAGTTTTTGCAGATAAAGTAGCTGCTGGCCTGACAATTAAATATTTCCTACTTACGTCTGATCAACCTGAATATAATGGTATTGGTACTATTGGATTCGATGCGGGTTTGCAAGTTAAAATTATTGATAATTTATATTTCGGTACAGTTGTTTCTAATTTAAATCACTCTAAACTTGGCACTTATGGATATGATAGATTACCTATAGTAGGTTCATTAGGTTTTATGTATCAGATAGCTAGACAATCATCGTTAATGGTCGATATAGTAAAAGAAAGTGATAAAAAAGCATCTGTTAGATTTGGTACTAATTTTTCTTTTAATGATAAATTATATGTAAGAGGTGGTTTTCAAACTACACCTTCACGAGTGAGCTTTGGTGTAGGCTATAGAATTACAAACTTTATTATAGATGTGTCTAGTTCCTGGCATCAGACACTAGGCTTTTCTCCTGCAATTTCTATGAGTTATTCATTTAAAAAAGATCGTCAACAACCTAATATCATTTATTAGTAATGAAATTAAAATTATTTACATTTTTCATTTTTCTCTTATCTTTTTCATATCTATCTGCTCAAGTATTAATAGATGAGCCAGAAGACATAGATGAGGTACAGCAAAATATAGAATATATTGCAGAGGAGAGTGGAGTAGAAGAAGGAGATTTTAGCGAATTTACTGAAAATCTTAAATATTACCTCACACACCCTATTAACCTCAATAATACTACTACAGATGAATTACGTAATTTAGGACTATTATCAGATATTCAAATTGTCAATTTTTTTGATCATATTCAAAAAAATGGTAAGCTTTTGAGTATATACGAGTTGCAATCTATCGAAAGTTGGGATTTAGAAACTATTGATAAAATTTTACCTTTTGTTAAAATAAGTGACGTAGCAGTATCTCATAAATATAACTTTTCTGAGGTTATGAAAAATGGAAACTCGCAACTTTTTATTCGCTATATGAGAACTTTGGAAGAGCAAAAAGGTTATTCAGACATTGATGACTCTACTTTAGCAGAAAATCCCAATAGTAGATATTTAGGTAGTCCATACAAATTGTATACCAGGTATCAATTCAAATATTATAATTTAGTGAGTTTCGGCTTTACAGCAGAGAAAGATCCAGGAGAAGAATTTTTCAAAGGTACTCAAAAGCAAGGATTTGATTATTATTCAGCACATTTATTTGTGCGTAATGTCGGTCCATTCAAAGCTATTGCAATAGGAGATTATAATTTACAAATAGGACAAGGACTTACTATGTGGACTGGTATGAGCTTTGGTAAAACTGCAGATGCTGTTTTCACTAAGAGAAATGCTAATGGTATCAGACAATATACCTCTGCTGATGAAAATAGATTTCTTCGTGGTGTGGCTTTTGATGCTAAAATTTCTAAACGTTTTGAAATATTAGGGTTTCTAAGTTATAAAAAAATAGATGCAAGTGTAGAAGGTGATACTTTAAACAACGAAGATTATGTGATTGCTAGCTTGGTAGAGACTGGTTTACACAACACTGTATCTTCTTATAGCAAAAAAGATGCTATTAAACAATTCATCGGCGGTGTAAACCTTAAATATATTTCGTTAAATAAAAGACTTCGTATAGGTGCTACAGCTTATACTACTATTCTAGATAAACCTTTAGGCTCTCGTAATGAACTTTATAGAATGTTTGAATTTACAGGAACTCAATTGAATGTGGCATCAGTAGATTATAGTTATATTTGGAAAAATTTTAATATTTTTGGTGAAGGAGCATATTCATCTAATGGTGGTATAGCTACTATCAATGGTATAATGGCTGTAACTGACAAAAATTTGTCCTTTTCTATTTTACATAGATATTTTGATCCTAAATATTTTGTATTCTATGCTTCACCACTACAGGAGGGCAGTAAGGCAAGTAATGAACAAGGTTTATACTTTGGTGTAAATGCTAACCTTACTTATAAATTAAATCTTACAGCTTATTTTGATATGTTCTCTTTCCCATGGCTTCGCTATAGAGTAAATGCACCTAGTGATGGCGTAGAGACTCTGCTGCAACTTAATTATAAATTTGATAGAAAGAATAATGTCTATTTTAGATACAAACACGAGACTAAAAGCCTGAATAAAGCTGATGTTTATGTAAATAGATTGATAGAAACTAAAAAAGATAATTTTAGATTAAATGGTACTTTTCAGTTATCTCCATCCTTCAGATATAAATTTAGAGTAGAATATGTAAACTATCGTAAAGGTAGTGATTATGATCATGATGGGTATGCAGTATCTCAGACTTTATCTTTCAAACAAACTAATTTGCCTGTTTCCTTTCACTTCACTTTTGTATATTTTGACACATATAGTTATGATGAGCGCATTTATGGTTACGAAAATGATGTATTGTATGCTTATTCTTTTCCGAGTTATTATTATAAAGGAGCTAGATATGTTTTTAACGTTAAATATACTATCAATAAATATTTAGATTTTTGGGGTTATCTAGCTCGTACAAATTATTTCGATAGAAATGTGATCGGTAGTGGCCTAAATGAGATCAATGGTAATCATAAAACTGACTTACATTTACAAATTAGAGTTAAATTTTAAGCTAAAAAAATTCATTATTAATTGTAAAATAATTTTTTGAAATATCTGAAAAATTCAAAAAAATTAGTTAAATTTGTAAAAAAAATAATGAGATATTATTTAACTATAATCATAATTTTACTTTCATATTTTACTATAAATGCACAGGTTAAGGTATATAATAATGCAGATTTAGATAGTTTAGTTGCCAAGCATACAAGATTAGCAGCTAAAACTAATAGCTATTTAGGATATTCTATACAATTAGGAGCATTTTCGGGTAACTACAGTAAATCTAAAGCTGAAAATTTGTTAAATGATTTCACGAGTAATTTTAGTGATTTCACAGTAAATATTGTTTTTGATTCCCCATATTACAAAGTGATGGCTGGTGCTTATATTCATAAATATGAAGCTAGATATGATTACGAATTGATTAAAAAATTTTATCCACAAGCTATTATAGTTCCTTATTTTATTGATGTGAAAAATTTTATAAAACAATAAAGTATGACTAAAGAAGAGCTCGTACATGAATTACTCATCAATACTGATATAGATACTAAATTGGATATTTTATTAGAGTCTGGTGTAGAAATATTGACTCTTAAAAAATTTGATCATTTTATTAAAATTTATCTGGTAAATAATTTTTATGTAGAGCTAATTTATAAATACCAAATTAATAGAATCACACATATTAACATGATAGATACTCAAGATTTAATAGAAAAATATCAAGATTATATCAAAATAGTCTTATAAAAATTTTTTAAATTATTTATCATATTGTAATTTTGCTTTTTTTTAAGTAACTAAGTATGAAATTGCCAGACTTACAAGATTACAATTATGAATTATCCGAAGGGCGTATAGCAAAATTTCCTGTGCAACCACGTGATAGCTCAAAAATTTTGATAGCTACAGATAATATATTACAACAAGATTTTTTTTATAATATTGCAAAATATTTACCTCCTGATGGATTATTGATTCTCAATAATACCAAAGTAGTACCAGCTAGAATAATGGTAAAAAAAGAAACTGGTGCATGGATAGAGTTTCTTTTGAATGAACCAATAAACACAGATAGCATACCATTAGCTCTACAAGACAAAGGAACTTCTGTTTGGCAATGTATGATTGGTAATGCTAAAAAGCTAAAAAACTCTCATCATCTATCATATTACTTTACTAAAAACAATCAAAATATTTATCTAAACATTGATATAGAATGGAGACCAAATAATGAAAATATAGTAACTTTTTCGTGGGAACCATCAGATTTTACATTATCAGAAATATTAGAACTAATAGGTGAAATGCCCATACCTCCTTACATTAAACGAAAAGCTGTAGAAGAAGATAAAATCTATTATCAACCAGTTTTTGCAAAAGTCAATGGATCTGTAGCTTCGCCTACTGCTAGTCTTCATTTCACTGATAGAGTCTTCGCATCACTCGATGCAAAAAATTATAAAAAAGCTTTCATTACATTACACGTAGGTGCTGGTACTTTCAAGCCAGTGAAAACTAGCATAGAGGAACATCAAATGCACAGAGAAGAATTTTCAATAGACAAAGAAAATCTGAGTATTCTTTACGAAAATATTGATAGACCATGGGTAATCGTGGGCACTACTACACTGCGATGTTTAGAAAGTCTGCTATTATTCGCAGAAGATACTTCTGTATATCCTATTAATATTCAACAATTTGATGATATGCATAGAAAATATAAAAATTTATCTGATAAAAAATTATTAATAGAAAAATTAAAATTATTTTTAGAAAATAATAATTTGAATAGATTAGAAGGACATACACGATTATTTATTGTTCCACCAGCTAAGGTATTATCTGCAGATTATCTTATTACAAATTTTCATCAGCCACAAAGTACATTGCTTATGCTTGTAGATGCATTCTCAGCAGTGCCATGGAGAGTAATTTATGATTATGCAATAAATAATGATTTTAGATTTTTTAGTTATGGAGATGCATGCCTGCTAAAAAATGCTGCCTTATAAAGCAAATATTTTTTAATGCAAATTAATATTTTGCAAAAAATGTATTTTTATCATTTGTTATTATTATTCTTAGTTTTTTTCTTATTTTTGCACATATAAAATTTCAAAAAATTAATATATGCACAAGAATAATTTTGCATACAGACATAACGGTCCCAATGCTACTGAAATAAATAAAATGCTAGAGGACATAGGTGTATCTTCATTAGATGAGATAATAGAAAAAACTATTCCTGCTGATATTCTAAAAAAAGATTTAAATTTAGGAATAGGAAAAGGACTCAATGAGGCTCAAGCCATAGAATTAATGAAGAAGTTAGCTTTTAAAAACAAAATATTCAAAAATTATATTGGATTAGGCTACTATGAGACAGCTCTTCCCGGTGTGATACAGAGACATATATTAGAAAATCCGAGATTTTACACATCATATACTCCATATCAAGCAGAGATTAGTCAAGGTAGGTTAGAACTATTATTAGTTTTTCAAACAATGGTTACAGAACTGACAGGTATGGAGGTAGCTAATGCATCTATGCTAGACGAGGCTACTGCTGCAGCAGAAGCTATGACTATGGCATTTAATTTACGTAGCCGTGATAAAGTGAAAAATGATGCACGTGTGTTTGTAGTAGATGAACGTGTGTTTCCTCAGACTCTCGCAGTAGTACTCACTAGAGCTAAATATCTGGATTACGATGTAGTGGTAACTGATATTTTTAAATATGATTTTACTGATGATGTTTTTGGTATTTTAGTGCAATATCCAGATCAGTATGGAGAAATAAAGGATTATGCTGATGTGATAAATAAAGCAAAAAATATTGATGCTAAAGTAGTAGTAGCTGCAGATATAATGTCATTAGCACTTTTGACACCTCCAGGTGAATGGGGAGCAGATATAGTTGTAGGCAGTACACAGAGAATGGGCATTCCAATGGGCTTTGGTGGACCTCATGCTGGCTATATGGCTACTAGAATGGATTATATACGTCAAATGCCGGGAAGAATCATTGGCGTATCTATAGATGCTAATGGTAATAAGGCATTACGTATGACTCTGCAAACTCGTGAGCAACATATTAAACGAGAAAGAGCTACCTCTAACATATGTACTGCTCAGGCTCTATTAGCTATGATGGCTGGTGCTTATGCTATTTATCATGGGGCAGATGGTATTAGGCAAATAGCTACTCATATTAATAAATTGACAGGTTTATTAGCTCAAGAAATTCAAAAATATGGCTATATTCAAAAAAATAAAAATTTCTTTGATACTATTAGAATAGAGATACCAGCTTATGTAGATATGGATGCTCTAAAAATGCAATTACTTGAAAATAATATAAATGTAAGGTATATCAATGATAAAGAAATCAGTATCAGCCTTGGTGAACCATCTACTATGGATGATATAAATCAATTGCTCACTATTTTAGCTAAACTCACTGGTAAAAAAGCTACTACATTCAAATGTGATGATTTGAAAAATACTCAAATTATTACATTTGAAGATAAGTATAGACGTGTGAGTAATTATATGCAACAGAAAATATTTAGCATTTATCACAGTGAAACAGCAATGATGAGGTATCTTGCTAAATTGGCTGATAGAGACTTGGCTTTAGATAGAACAATGATACCATTAGGTAGCTGCACTATGAAGCTAAATGCATCTACTGAGCTATTTCATTTGTCGTGGCCTGGTTTTGCTAATTTACATCCTTTTGCTCCAAAGGATCAGGTGCAGGGTTATTTAGAATTGATTGATGAGCTAGGACAATTACTAGTAAAGATTACTGGTATGGATAGTATAACCTTTCAACCTAATAGTGGTGCATCTGGTGAATATACGGGGTTAATAACTATCAGAGCTTATTTCGAAGCTAAAGGACAAGGTTATAGAAATGTATGCTTGATACCAGCATCAGCTCATGGTACTAATCCTGCAAGTGCAGTAACAGCAGGTATGAAAGTAGTAGTTGTGAAAACTGATGATAAGGGAAATGTAGATTTAGAGGATTTAAAAGCTAAAGCAAAAGAAAATGCTGATAAATTAGCTGCTCTAATGATCACATATCCTAGTACTCATGGCGTTTTTGAAGATAAAATTTTAGAAATTATAAATACTATACACCAGTATGGTGGACAAGTATATATGGATGGTGCTAATATGAACGCTCAGGTAGGTTTCACTTCCCCTGGACTCATGGGAGCTGATGTTTGTCACCTGAATTTGCATAAAACATTTGCTATACCTCATGGTGGTGGTGGTCCAGGAATGGGACCTATTTGTGTAGCTAAACATCTCACTCCATATTTGCCATCTCATCCATTTCATCCAGATGGTATTATTACTCATTCAGTGAATACTGTGGCTGCAGCTCCTTTTGGAAGTGCTTTCATTTTGCCTATTTCATATCTGTATATTAAAATGCTGGGGGATGATGGACTGAAAGCTGCTACTCAAATAGCTATTCTTAATTCTAATTATTTAAGAAAAAAATTAGAACCTTTCTATAAAATATTATATGTGGGATCAAAAGGTTTTTCTGCTCATGAATTTATAATCGATTGTAATCCTTTCCGTGCAAATGGTGTAACAGAATTAGATATTGCTAAAAGGCTTATGGATTATGGTTTTCATGCACCTACTGTTGCATTCCCTGTTCATGGTACTCTGATGGTAGAACCTACTGAGAGTGAACCTTTATCTGAATTAAATAGATTTGTAGATGCTATGATTTCTATTAAAGATGAGATAGACGAGGTAATAAATGGGAAAATTGACATTGAAAAAAGTACTTTGAGAAATGCTCCGCATACTCTACAAAAAGTCATCAATACTAATTGGGATTTGCCATACACTAGAGAAAAAGCTGCTGTAACTTTAAAAGATAAATATTGGCCACCAGTAGCTCGTATAGATGATGCATATGGCGATAGAAATATCCAATGTACTTGGACTGAAGATTTGCTATAATATTTTATTAATGTTTGATTAGTAGAGTTGGAGAGATGTTAAAGAAGATGCAACGTAAAGTAATGCGAGTATGAGTGGGAGATAGTGGGGTATTATAACAGAGAGACTAGCTTTATTTATGAAACATAACAGATGCTGATTTAGTTTATTATGCTTTTATCAAGCAATATATAAAGCATTTTGATAATTTTTCATGTTTTTTATTGTTTCTATAAATATTTTTTTAATTTTGTCTAAAATTTGATACTTTTTAATATGAAAAGATATAGTTTGTTAATAATATTATTTTTTATAATACCTATAATCAATTATGCACAAAAGACTGATACTACTGAGAAATATGATGAGAGAGTTATCGTCGTAGGTGAATATAAACCAGAGTTACCAGATTTGGCAAAACCAGTTCTACAACCTACTTTAGAAGAAGAAAAAATCGATAAACGTCAATTACAATATTCTATTTTCCCTCACCCTATATTTATTACTTATACACCATCTACTCTGCAACCAATCAAATTAGGTAAAGAGCCTATAGATCATATTAATTCTAATTATGCTAAATTTGGTATAGGGAATAAAATGGCTGAATGGCACCTATCTATTGCTAATTCTATTAAAACAAAAACTAATTATGGAGTATCATATGATGGTAATGGCTTCTATGGTAAAATATCTAATTATGGCAATCCTAATCATTGGGAACATGATATCAATGGATATGTAGAATGGATAAAAAATAAATTTACTCTCATTTTATCAGCTGGATACCAAGCAAAAATTATTCACTATTATGGCTTCAAACAGTCTGAATATCCAAATGATACTCTGACTAAAAAAGATTATCTGCAAAGATATAATTTAATGAATTTCAATTTTAATGCTGTTACTAATACTACTAACTCAAATGACTTAAAACAAGAATATAATATTACGGGTACATTTGTCCCTACATATCTCAAAAATAGTGAATACAGAATAGGCGCATCAGCAAATATTTACCAAAATGTTAAATGGTTGCCTTTGAAAAATATTATTCAAACACCTGAAATTTTTCTAAAGTATAATCATTATTTCGAAGATAATACATTAGATAAATATAATTTTGGTGTTTTAAACACATTACTTTCATATCAATTGCAAGATAAAATATGGTCACTGAAACTAGGAGCAACTATTGATGTAATTGCAGATTCAGTAGGTAAAGTTAGGGTTTTTCCATATATAGCAGGCAAATTAATCTTTGTACCTGAAATTTTCGAATTACATGCTAGATATGGCAGCTTCACAGATGTATATTCATTAGATTCATTATATCATGTAAATCCTTTTGTACATCAATATATTAAACCAAATCCAGTAATTTGGCGTCAATATTTCTCTGGATCACTAGTGAGTACTTTATTTGATCATTTACATTTCGAAATAGGTGCTGTCTATGGCCAAACAAATGAATATGCATATTATGTAAATGATGTCGTCTTTAGACCATATACTCGATTTAATGTGCTTTATGATACTACTACAGCACTTATTCCTTTTGCTAATGTCAAATATTATGATGATAAATTAAATATTAATTTTAAAATAAAATACAATTATTTAGAAACTTTATCAGAAGATAAACCATGGCATGTGCCAAATATAATTTCTACTTTTGATATTAGATATCTCTTTGCTAATAAATTTCTTGTAGGCACAGATGTATCATTTATTGGTAAGAGGTATGCATGTCAGATAAAACCTGACTTTACTACTGAAACTATTGAACTCTCACCTTTTGTAGATTGGAATGCTCATGTAGAATATTTATTTAATAAATCTCTATCTTTCTATCTAAATGTTTACAATTTATTAAGCAAACCACAATACTACTACTGGCATCTACCAAGTTATAAAATTAATTTCATTGCTGGAGTTACATATAATTTCTAACTAAAAACAATTTCCCAAAAATATTTAAAAATATTAGAAATTATGGTTAATTTTGAATAATTATAATAGAATTATATATGGTAAAAAAACAAGTAAAAGTGGCTCCATCACTACTATCTGCTAATTTTTTAGATTTACGAAAAGAAATTGAACTCATAAACATTAGCCAAGCAGATTATCTCCATATAGATGTAATGGATGGACATTTCGTACCCAATATCTCCATAGGTTTTCCACTGATAGAACAAGTGGCTACTATAAGCAAAAAACCATTAGATGTTCATCTGATGGTGGAGAAACCAGAACAATATTTCAATAGATTATTTGAAATTGGAGTAGAAATGATAAGTGTTCATGTAGAACAAAATATACATCATCATTCATTAATACAACAATTACAAAAAAATAATGTAAAAGCTGGATTAGTATTAAATCCTTTTACTCCATTAGAACTAGTTTATGACAATTTACCTTATATAGATTTTATTTTGCTAATGTCTGTAAATCCTGGATTCGGTGGACAAGAATTTTTACCTTTTACAATTAAAAAAATTAAAAAACTTAGTGATTTTATAGAAAAAGAAAAATTAAATTGTCAAATAGAAATAGATGGAGGAATAAATTTAGAAAATGCTAAAGAAGTTATAGATGCTGGAGTAGATATCATAGTAGCCGGTACTTCTATCTTTAAAGCATATAACCCAATAGAAGTAATTAATGAAATGAAAAAAATGGGAAATTAAATTACTCTTTTTCAAAGAAAATTAATATCAAACTACCTAAAAACTATTTAATAATTATTAAAAAAATAATTAAGTGAATAATGAAACATTATATACTATAGCCTCAATATTATCCGATTGCAACTATTCTCTATCAGAACATTTGTATATACATGTCCCTTTTTGCAGATATAGATGCCCATATTGCTCATTTTACTCCACTATATATCTAAATGATGATGCAAAAAATCAATTTGTAGATGCATTAATAAAAGAAATAGAAATAAAAAATTTTTTATTATCTAAAAAGATTAAAACTATATATTTAGGAGGTGGCACCCCATCTATGTTATCAATAAATGATTTAGAAAAAATTTTTGATAAAATATTAATAAATCATCAATTAGATAAAAATGCAGAAATATCGATAGAAGCTAATCCAGAAGATATAAATAAAGAATTAGTAAAAGGATGGCAAAAAATAGGTATCAATAGAGTGAGCCTAGGAGTGCAAAATATTAATGAAAAACATTTACAATTTCTAGGACGTAAACATACTAAAAAACAAATAATTAACGCAATAGAAACTTTAAAAAACGCAGATTTTCAAAATATAAGTTTAGATTTTATAATTGGATTACCTGAAGAAAATATAGAAGATTTAAAAAATAATTTTCAAATAATATTAGACTATAAAATACCACATTTTTCATCTTATCTTTTAACAATAGAAGAAAAAACTAGATTATCTAGTCTAGTAAAAAAACACCCCGAGATAATACAAGATGATGATGATACAATCAAAAATATTTCTCAATGGTATCTATGGGTTAAAAATAGCGGTTATGAACATTATGAAGTTTCTAATTTTGCATTACCAAGCTATCAAAGCATACATAATACATCATACTGGACACAAAAAAATTATATTGGCATTGGACCCTCAGCTCATAGCTACATACATCCGTGTAGATTGTGGAATACTTCTTCTTTAAGGACTTATAATAGCATAATTAAAAATGATAAACTTGATTTTCAATATGAAATCCTTAATGAGAAAAATATTTTTAATGAATATATAATGACTAGACTCAGACTAAAAGAAGGAGTAGACTTAGCTGATTTAACTAATAGATTTAATAAAAAAATAGCTCAATATTTCATAGATCAATCAGACAAAATACCTAAAGAATACATAATAAAAACAAATGATAAAATTTACTTAACAGAAGAGGGATGGTTAATAATGGATGGCATATTAGTGGATTTATTTCTATAGAAGGGATTGGGACATTTTTTTAAATTTTGAGAAAGAGGGGATGGGAAAGATGGTGTATAGAACCTGTTACAGGTTCTATACACCATTATAAAAAATTATTTTTATGAAATATATATGATATACAATATAAAAAATTTTTATATTTGCAAAAAATATAAAAATTATGGATAAAATATTTGAAGAAGAAATAGATGTTTTTGCCCTCACTAAAGAAGAAGCACGCAAGTATTACGACAATTTATATAATAAAATAAAAAATGAAGGCAAAGACATTGTCGATTATCAAGAGCAAAAAGCCATGTCTACAGGCATACTTTGTCCAGATTGCAATAGCAGCCACGTAATCAAAAATGGCTTGCAAAATGGAGTGCAAAACTACATGTGTAAAAATTGTAGTAGGCAATTCCGTGTTACAACTGGTACTTTTATGTATGGCATTCACCACAGAGATAAAATGCTAGAATACATCAAATGTATGTCTGCAGGAATGACTTTGAGAGAATGTGCCAGAAACGTTGGTATTTGCTTACAAACGAGCTTCTTTTGGCGACATAGAATTTTAAGTGCTTTGCAATCTTTTGAAGATAATGTTAATTTCTTTGGAGTAGTAGAATTAGAAGAGTTACTAATGAATTATTCTGAAAAAGGCAAAAAGAAGCGTGACAAGAAAGAATTAAAAAAGTTGAAGAAAAAAAAGCAAACGAAAGTGGCAGTATTAGCAGCCACTGATAGAAGTGGAAATATACTTTTCAAAAAATTAGAAGATAAACAAGTACAAGCCGAGCACGTATCAGAATTTCTAAAATCAAGAATATCTAAAGATTCAGTGGTATGCGGGAGCGATAAAAAAGCTTTTAAGACTGTAAATGCAGAGCACATCAAACACAAAGAGATATCTTCTAAGAAAAAGAAGAAAGATGGTATATACAGTGTATCAACTGTTCATAAGAAGATATCAGCTTTTGTTAGCTGGATATATTATAAGTTTCGAGGAGTGGCTACAAAGTATTTGACGAACTACATAATGTGGTTTGTGGTACGGGGTAAGTATCTGGCGGATAAGATAATAGAAGACACGGGGAGGTTGTTGAATTTGGCGGCGTCGGACAGGCGGGCGTGGGGGCGGTATAGTGATCTGATGTCAAAAACATATTTAATATATAACATTTAAATATTTTTCTTACAATCTCTGTTTATAAAATTTTTTCAAAATTTTATAAACCCTCCCATTCCCTATCCCCCCTCATTTATCATCTCCTCCCTTGAATTTTCCCTTTTATTCTTTCATAATTGTTTGTTTTAAATTTTTTTTAACTTTGTTTATTGTTTCGTTTTTAATTTATAAATTAAAGAATTATGGCTTATAAAATTTTAATAACAGGTGCTAATGGGCAATTAGGGTATGAGCTGAAAAAAATATTATCTCTAAATAGTAGTTACGAATTATATTTCACTGATGTTGATTCTTTAGACATCAGTGATTTTAATGCTGTTAATGATTTTATAAAAAATTTAAAAATTGATTTTATCATAAATGCAGCAGCATATACAGCTGTAGACAAGGCTGAACTTGAAAAGGATAAAGCAGAAAAAGTAAATGTAGCAGCAGTTAAAAATCTATCCATTTGTGCAAAAAATTATAATTCTAAAATGATACATATTTCTACTGATTATGTATTTGATGGTAATAAGTCATTTCCATACAATGAAACTGATGAAACTCATCCATTAGGTTATTATGGATATTCTAAATTATTAGGAGAGCGAGAAATGATAGCTATTGCCCCCAAAGGTGTTATCATAAGAACTTCATGGTTATATAGTACTCATGGCATTAATTTTGTAAAAACTATCATTAATAAAGCTTCTATGGATAATCAAAATTTACAAGTAGTGTATGATCAAGTTGGTACACCGACGTATGCTAGAGATTTGGCTAATTGTATTAATTTATTAATACAAAATTTTGATTTAGATGATTTAGAAATCTTTCATTTTTCTAATGAAGGCGTAGCATCGTGGTATGATTTTGCTCATGCCATTTTGAAAATTAGTAAAATTGATAAAAATATTACTCCAATAGAGACACAACAAATCAAACAATTAGCTGAGAGGCCTAAATATAGTGTGATGAGTAAAAATAAAATTAAATCTGCTCTGAATATTAATATACCACATTGGTGTGATTCATTAATAGATATGATTAATAATTTAAATAAATAATTATATGAGTGAAAAAAATATCGACCCCGAAATCTTAGAAAAAATTAATAATTGGCTTATGCAGCCAATAGATGAAGATGACAAACAATGGATATTAGAAAACTTAAATAGTAATCCTCGAGAGTTAGAAGAAGCTTTTTATCAAGATTTAGAATTCGGAACAGGTGGACTTAGAGGTATCATAGGAATTGGGTCTAATAGGATGAATAAATATACCGTTTCTATTGCCACGCAAGGATTAGCAAATTATATTCTACAAAATGCAAATAAACCGTTTAAGGTAGTCATTGCCTATGATTCTAGAAATATGAGTAAAGAATTTGCAAATATTTCTGCAGAGGTTTTAAGCTCAAATAATATTGAAGTTTTTTTATTCTCAGAATTGAGACCTACTCCATTATTATCTTTTGCTGTAAGATATTTACAAGCTACAGCTGGTATTGTGATAACAGCTTCTCATAATCCCAAGCAATATAATGGTTACAAAGTTTATTGGAGTGATGGAGGTCAGCTAGTGCCTCCTCATGACAAAGGTGTAATAAACGAAGTTAAAAAAGTTGGTGAGTATAGTAATGTTAAAAAAAATTACAATGCATCCCTTATCCATACTATACATGACGAGATTGATATTGCTTATCTAAATCAATTAAATAAATTACAATTTTTATCAGAAATTGTTCCTAAATCTCAAAAAATTGTTTATACTCCACTACACGGTACAGGAGTTACTTTAGTTCCTAAAGCCTTGCATTCATGGGGATTTGATAAGCTATATCTTGTAGAAGAGCAATCAATCCCTGATGGTAATTTCCCAACTACTAAATCTCCAAATCCAGAAGAAAAAGCTGCTATGGAATTAGCTATTAAAAAAGCTAAGCAGACTGATGCAGATTTAATTTTAGCTACTGATCCCGATGCAGATAGAGTAGGCACAGGGATTAAAATGCCAAATAATGATTACAAATTATTAAATGGCAATCAGATAGCTGCTTTGCTAACTTATTATAATTTAGAAATGCGAAAAAATCGAAATTCTTTACCATCAAATGCATTTATTGTTACAACTATTGTTACTACTGAGCTGATGCGTGAAATCGCTGATGATTATAATGTGAAAACTTATGATGTTTTAACAGGTTTCAAATATATTGCTGAGCTAATAAGATTAAAAGAAGGTAAAGAAACATTTATTTGTGGTGGTGAAGAAAGCTATGGATTTCTCTCTGCTGATTGGGTGAGAGATAAAGATGCTATTATGACTTCTTGTCAGATTGCTGAATTGCAGGAACATGCTGCTATGCATGGAAAAACTCTTATTGATATTCTACAAATGCTATATGAAAAATATGGATATTATTTAGAAGACCAAAAATCTATTTCTATGACTGGCATAGAAGGTATGGGAAATATGAAAAAACTAATGGATAATTATAGGAATAATCCTCCTGAAATGATAAATAATATCCCTGTAGTTAAGATTTTAGATTATCAAATCTCTAAAGCTAAAAATCTTAAAACCAACTCTATTGATAGTATTGATTTGCCCAAGAGTAATGTGTTACAATTTATATTAGAGGATAATACTAAAATTACTATACGTCCTTCTGGTACTGAACCTAAAATTAAATATTATTTTGCTATAGTTAAAAAGAATACAAATAATGAGTCTTTTGAGCAAATGTGGGCAAAATTGTTATCAGAAATGGAAGAGCTCAAAACTTTTGCTGAGGTTTAAATAAATTCTTAACTTTTTCAATTATCTTTGCTTAAAAAAATATTATGAAACTTTTTTTAGAACGTCCAATAATTTTTTTCGATTTAGAGGCGACAGGATTAAATTTAGTTAATGATAAAATTATTGAAATTTTTATGCTAAAAGTCAATCCAGATGGTACTACTGAAACTTATGAGCAACTTTTTAATCCACAAATCACTATTCCAGATGAAGTGATTAATATCACAGGTATAACTAATGAAATGGTAAAAGACAAGCCTCTTTTCAAAGAAAAAGCACAGGAAATTGCTGATTTTATTGATGATGCTGATTTTGCTGGTTTTAATTCTAATAAATTTGATATTCCACTTTTAGCTGAGGAGCTCTTAAATGCTGGAATAGATATTGACTTCTCGAGTCGCAATTCTGTGGATGTAATGGTATTATTCCATCGTTTGGAGCCACGTAATTTAGCTGCAGCTTATAGATTTTATTGTAATAGAGAAATAGAAAATGCACATACAGCTAAGGCAGATGCCATAGCTACCTATGAAATATTATTAGCTATGCTAGACAAATATTTAGAAAATGAGAATCTTGCTGATAATGATGAAAATAATTTAATATTTGATAATAACATAAAATCATTAAGCGAAATATCTAAATATCATAAAACGGCTGATTTGGCTGGTCATATTTTAATTAATGAAGATGGGAAAGAGATATTTAATTTTGGTAAATATAAAGGTAAGTATGTAGAAGAAATTTTTACTATTGAACCTCAATATTATGATTGGATTATGAAATCTCAATTTCCTCAGTATACCAAAAAAATTGTTGATAAAATTTGGCAAAGAGTAAAAGCTAATGATAATACTACAGAAGGACAACACAACGAAGAGATAAATTATTAAATTAATTCGAAAGAACTAGAACTTTAAAACTTTTGGGTTCTATAACGTTTTATATAGGTAAAGATTAAAAAAAATAATTTTATAAATTAATTTTATTTATTTTTGGACAGTTAAATATTAACCACAGAGTTCTCAAAGAATGCACAAAGAACACAGAGAAAGATAGAATTAAAAGGCTTAAAAAATGGTACTTTGTGAACTTGGTGTAATATCTTCGTGCCCTTTGTGGTAAAATAATTAACCTAAATAATTTACCAACAATAAACGTTATAGAACCAAAATTAAATATAAATAATTTTAAGTTAAAGATTAAAAAAAATTTATAATTTTATAACGTCAAACTATAAAAAATTAAAATGGATATGGAAAATTCAAAAAATACATCAATAAATACTCAGAAGGTAGCTCCGAGTCACCATGTTAGTAATATTACATTTATTACAATATTTTTTGCATTAATATTATTTAATGGGCTCAATAATAAATCCCATGCCCAGGCACCAGCCATTGAATGGCAAAAATGCCTCGGCGGAACAAGTTGGGATTATGCAAAATCCATCCAGCAGACAAGTGGTGGGGGATTTATTGTGGCTGGTGAAACATGGTCCAATGACGGCGATGTGTCGGGGAATCATGGAATTGTTGACTCTTGGATAGTGAAACTTAACAGTTCAGGGGATATTATATGGCAAAAATGCTTCGGCGGAACAGATGATGATGTGGCATTCTCCATCCAACAGACAAGTGATGGTGGATTTATTGTGGCTGGTGGAACATTTTCCAATGACGGCGATGTGTCGGGAAATCACGGAATTGTTGACTCTTGGATAGTGAAACTTAACAGTTCAGGGGATATTATATGGCAAAAATGCTTCGGCGGAACAGATGATGATGTGGCATTCTCCATCCAACAGACAAGTGATGGTGGATTTATTGTGGCTGGTGGAACATTTTCCAATGACGGCGATGTGTCGGGAAATCACGGAATTGTTGACTCTTGGATAGTGAAACTTAACAGTTCAGGGGATATTATATGGCAAAAATGCTTCGGCGGAACAGATGATGATGTGGCATTCTCCATCCAACAGACAAGTGATGGGGGATTTATTGTGGCTGGTTACACATCTTCCAATGACGGCGATGTGTCGGGGAATCATGGATCTTGGGATTCTTGGGTAGTGAAACTTAACAGTTCAGGTGATATTGAATGGCAAAAATGCCTCGGCGGAACAGATAATGATGAGGCAAAATCCATCCAGCAGACAAGTGATGGGGGATATATTGTGGCTGGTGAAACATGGTCCAATGACGGCGATGTGTCGGGGAATCATGGAAATAGTGACTATTGGGTAGTGAAACTTAATAGTTCAGGGGATATTGAATGGCAAAAATGCCTCGGCGGAACAGTTAAGGATATTGCAAAAACCATTCAGCAGACAAGTGATGGGGGATTTATTGTGGCTGGTTACACAAATTCCAATGACGGCGATGTATCGGGGATTCATGGAGATTATTATGACTTTTGGGTAGTGAAACTTAACAAATGAGCCGGAGGGAATAAATGAAATAGAAAATTACAATTTACTGTCAATATACCCCAATCCATTCACAGAAAAGGCAATAATAACTTTTGATAATCCGAAAAATGAAAAATACAAATTGATTATTACAGATGTTACAGGAAAGGTAGTAATGGAAATTAATGAAATTTATGGAAATACAGTAGAAATTGATGGAAGTAAGTTGTCTGCTGGGGTTTATGTGTTTGAACTGACCAGCGATCAATGCTTTTTGGCAGGCAAAAAAGGCACAAAGAACACAGAGAATGATAGAATTTAAAAGGCTTCAAAAATGGCACTTTGTGAACTTGGTGTAATATCTTCATATCATTTGTGGTAAAATAATTAAACTAAATAATTTACCAACAATAAACGTTATAGGACCAAAATTGGAATACAATATTTTCGTAAAATCAAGCATTCCTTCTCATTGCTTCTACTGGGTCTAATTTAGAAGCTTGCAATGTAGGAATTATACCTGCTAAAAAACCAACAATCATTGCTATTAATATTCCCATTATTATGTTTGCAAATGTCAGCGGGAAAGAAAATTTTATTAAAAATTGTAGGACTAATGAAAGAATTAAAAATAATATTAATCCAATAATTCCCCCCATAATACTTAAAAATACAGATTCTATCATAAATTGTAGAAGGATGAATCTCCTTTTAGCTCCTAATGCTTTTTGTATTCCTATTTGTTGAGTTCATTACTGTCAAGTTTTATAAAATTTCTAAGAAATAAAACTGGTACAAAAATTAGTTCATCACCTGAACCGCCAAGCATATTTTCACCTTCTTTTTCTAAAATACCTATAACTGTTAATTTTTGTGAACCAACTTTAATAGCTTGTCCTACAACTTTTTCATTACCAAAATAGTCTATAGCAGTCTGATAACCTATTATGCATACTGCCTCACCTCGCTCAGTTTCATTAGTAGTAAACATTCTGCCTTCTTTAATGTTAAATGGCAAAAAATCAGGATAAGACAAAGTAATACCACTCAAATATTGATCTGTTTTAGTTAATAATGGTGTAGAAGCTTTCTGTTGTGTGGAGGCTAAATAAGCTATCTCTTCAATAGTTTTGGCATTATTTTGCAGGAATAGATATTCTCTGTAAGAAGGATTTGGTCTAGAAATATATTTCCACCAAGGGAAATCTGCATCAAATACCCAAGGCCATTTTTGTACAAAAATAGTATTGCTTCCTAGAGATTCAATAGATGTATTGATTTGATTTTTAATAGAATCTATCACTGTGAAAACAGCAATTATAGAAAAAATACCTATAGTGATGCCTGAAATTGTTAATATAGTACGTAGCTTATTAGACCTGAGCGATTGCCAAGCCATTATTAAAGCTTCTTTGATAAAAATCCAAATCATTTATTTACTATATTCATTGCTGTTGCTATTATACTAACAAACTCTTCACCTTTTAATGAAGCTCCTCCAATGAGTCCGCCATCTATGTCTGGCATAGAAAATAATTCATAAGAATTATCTTTTTTCACACTTCCACCATAAAGAATTATCATATTTTGACTAACTACATCATCGTATTTATTCATTATCATGTTTCTAATAAAAGTGTGCATCTCTTGAGCTTGCTGTGGCGTAGCATTTACTCCTGTTCCTATAGCCCATACTGGTTCATAAGCTATGATAATTTTTTTAATTTGTTCTATAGATAAATCATATAAAGCTCCACTGATTTGATTTTTTACAATTTCAAATTGTTCATTTGCATTTCTTTGTTCTAATGTTTCACCTACACAATAGATAGGAGTAATATTTTCTTGCAAACAAAGTTTAATTTTCTTTGCTAAAACTTCTTCACTCTCACCAAAATATTGCCTTCTCTCAGAATGTCCAATAATAGCGTAATCTATACCTGAACTTTTTAACATAGACGAAGAGATTTCTCCTGTATATGCACCATTAGTATACGCTGATGCATTCTGAGCTCCTAAATAAATATCTGTACGAGTAAATATATTTTTAGCTTCTGATAAATAAATAAAAGGTGGACAAATTAAAATATCAACATTTGAATGATCTTTAGGGATATTAATGTTTAAATACTTTAATAGCTCTAATGCCTCTTGATAATTAGGATTCATTTTCCAATTACCAGCAACAAATTTTTTTCTCATAATTATTTTTTTATAAAAATATGAATTTTTTTATTGAAAAAGATTCAAATATTATTTTTGTGATAATTCTTTAGCTTTAGCTATCCAATTTTCTACATCTTCTTTAGAAGGGAGAGGCTCAGAAATCTTATGTTTTTTTCTCAACCCACCTAAATTATTTAAAATTTTATTAGCATTAGTATCTAATAAATCATTTGGAGTTACAATACCAGATTCAGTAAGCAGAGGGATCCAAATATCTGGGACTCCAATAGATTTCAGACTTTCAGATTCCATTGCTATAGCTTTACGTTCTGGAGCCATTTGAGGGAAAAAGATAACTTCTTGAATAGAGTTTGCATTAGTCATAATCATAGCTAATCTATCGATGCCAATTCCTAAGCCTGCTGTTGGTGGCATACCTAGCTCTATAGCACTTAAAAATTCTTCATCTAAAATCATAGCCTCTTCATCACCTAATTGTCTAAGTCTTAATTGCTCTTCTAATCTATTACGCTGATCTATGGGATCATTCAGTTCAGAATATGCATTACACAGCTCTTTACCATTTACTATCAATTCGAAACGCTCTACTAATCCAGGTTTAGACCTATGTTTTTTGGCTAATGGACTCATCTCTATAGGATAATCCATGATAAATGTAGGTTGTATCAGATGTGGCTCTACTTTTTCACCAAAAATAGTATCTATTATTTTACCTTTGCCAGTAATTCCTTCTATATCAATATTTAATTTTTTAACGATTTCAATAAGTTCACTCTCATCCATATTAGAAATATCAAAACCAGTAAATTTTTTTATAGCATCAAAAATGCTAATACGTTCAAAAGGTCTAGCAAAAGATATTATATTGTCACCAACAGTGATGTCGGCTTTACCATGTATAGACATACAAATATGTTCTAACATCTCTTCTACAGTATCCATCATCCAATAATAGTCTTTATAAGCGACATAAAGCTCCATTTGTGTAAATTCAGGATTATGAAAACGATCCATACCCTCATTACGAAAATCTTTAGCAAATTCATAAACAGCATCTAACCCACCAGCTATTAAACGCTTCAGATATAGCTCATCAGCTATTCGCAAAAATAAGCTAGTATCTAAGGTATTATGATAAGTCTTAAAAGGTCTAGCAGTAGCACCACCATAAATTGGCTGTAAAATAGGGGTTTCTACCTCCATGAAATTTTTTTGATTTAAAAAATCTCTCATACTCTGCACCATCTTTGTCCTAATCCTAAAAATTTCTTTAACTTGAGGATTTACGATTAAATCTAATGTTCTATTTCTATATCTTTGCTCTGGATCGGTAAAGGCGTGATAAGTTTTGCCATCTTTTTCCTTTACTATTGGTAAAGGGCGTAAACATTTAGCTAAGAGTTTTATTTCTTTAGCATGAATAGTGATTTCTCCCATCTTGGTTCTAAAAACAAAACCATGTATGCCTACTATGTCACCAATATCAAATAACTTTTTAAAAACTATTTGATAAAAACTGTTATCATTTGGTGGACAAATATCATCCTGTTTGATATAAACTTGTATACGCCCAGTGCTATCCTGTACTTCTATAAATGAAGCACCACCCATTATACGTCGGCTCATTATACGCCCAGCAATGTATACATCATTAAAAATTTCTGTATCTTCATTAAAATTATCCAAAATATCTTTTGCATAATGAGTAATAGGATATCCTTCATTAGGATATGGGTTTATACCCATTTGGCGCAATTGCTGTAAGGCTTCTCGCCTTATAATCTCTTGCTCACTAAGTTCAATTGTCATAGATTTTTTGCAAATTTCATAAATTTTAACTAAATAAAGAAATTGATATAGATTTATCTATAATAATATTTTTGAATAATTTTTTGAAAAAATAAGGGGATAGGGTGGGGGAAGGATGGTAATTATTATTTTTATAGAATATCAAGTTTATAGATTATAAATTTTATTATATTTGCAAAAAAATTATTGTTATGGATAAAATATTTGAAAACCCAACTAAAATATTTGCCCTTACTAAAGAAGGTACACGTGAATTTTACGATAATCTCTATAATGAGTTGATTGAAGAAGGCAAAGATGTAGTCGATTATCAAGAAATCAAAGCTATGTCTACTGGTGTACTTTGTCCAGAATGTAATAGTAGTCATGTAATTAAAAATGGTTTGCAAAGTGGAGTACAAAATTACCGATGCAAAAACTGTGGTAGGCAATTCCGTGTTACCACTGGCACCTTTATGTATGGCGTTCATGAAAAGGGCAAAATGCTAGAATATATCAAATGTATGTCTGCTGGCATGAGCTTGAGAGAGTGTGCTAGAATTGCACATATAAGTCTCACAACGAGTTTCTTTTGGAGGCATAGAATATTGTGTGCTCTGCAGTCATTTGAAGATAATGTTAATTTTTTTGGCATAGTAGAATTAGAAGAATTGCTCATGAATTACTCAGAGAAAGGCAAAAAGAAGCGAGAAAAGAAAGAAGTAAAAAAATTGAAGAAAAAGAAACCCACAAAGGTAGCAGTATTGGCAGCCACAGATAGAAGTGGGAATATTTTGTTCAAAAAATTGGAAGATAAAAGAGTTCAGGCTGAACACATATCAGATTTTCTAAAATATAGGATATCTGAGAATTCAGTGGTATGCGGCAGCAATAAAAAAGCTTTCAAGACAGTAAATGCTGAACACATCAAACACAAAGAAATATCTTCTAAGAAAAAGATGAAAGGTGGTATATACAGTGTATCAACTGTTCATGAGAAGATAACAGATTTTGTAGGCTGGATTTATTTCAAGTTTCGAGGAGTTGCAACGAAATATTTAACGAACTACATAATGTGGTTTGTAGTTAAGGGGAAGTATTTGGCGGAGAAGATTATAGAAGATACGGGAAGGATACTGAACTTGGCGGCGTCGGATAGGCGGGCATGGCAACGGTACAGTGATTTGATGTCTCAAACATATATAATCTATAACATTTAAAATTTTTTTCAATTCCATTTTGAAATACCTCCTTCTCTCAATCTCTCATCTCGTTAATATTTATTAATTACTCAAACGCATATTTTTACTAAAAATATGCGTTTAAAATATATACTGACTAAAAATTATTTTCTTAACTTAGCAGCAAAAATTTAAAATATGCGTTCAATTATTAGTTTATTAATTTTCCTAGCATTGAGCATAACTACTTTTGCTCAACAAACCAAACAAATTACGCTAGACGTCATATGGCAATCTAGCACTTTCTATCCTGAAATGATGCGGGACTATCGTATGTATCCATTATCTGATGCCTATACTGTGGTAGAGAATAATGCTATAGTATTATATGACCTCAAATCTGATAAACAAATTAAAGAATTATTTCCTTCAAGTGTGGCTAGTCAAAACAAGATAAGTATTGATGATTATTCTATTTCTACTAATGCTAATTTTATTCTAATTTTTACTAATACTAAACAAATTTACAGACATAGCA
>ERZ773359.1553-NODE-1553-length-31340-cov-7.199808_pt1 | contig 31340 bp, 23 predicted proteins | sample MGYA00374955_ERZ773359 | MGnify/ENA primary metagenome ERZ773359 (study PRJEB29098, sample SAMN04486028) | biogas fermenter metagenome | study: EMG produced TPA metagenomics assembly of the Biogas fermentation microbial communities from Germany - Plant 4 DNA1...
TAGCTACCGTTTGATGACCGAGGTAATTTACACACTAATTTGGACTTGACTAATAATACCAATAAAATTATTTATATTCAATATAATTTATTAATTAATCTCTTGGAAATATTGTTGCCACTCGTAATATATCAAAATTACTGTGTTACTGTGCAGGCTGAAACCTCTATTGAAACGAGGCTTTTTGTTTTCTTGAAATATTTACAGGCTCTATCTAAAACGTTAATTATTACTCACTTTATACATTCTTATTGTATAATGTAAATATACATTATACTTACTGTCATATTTATTTGAAACTGAGTGAGGTTTTGATTTTTAGGGGGAAAAAAATGAAAAAGACCGCTTTATTTTTATCATTACTTGTAGTGGTTGCTTTTATATCATATAAATTGACAGCTGATGATACAGCCGTATTCAGCAGCATCGATACATCGGAGACAGACTTGTCAACGGCTGATGATACTCTGAATACGCAAAATACATCATCGGACCCCAGGGATTCATCTTACCTTGAGCCGGACTTTGAACCTGCCGCGACTGAAACATCAACCCCCACCCCTACTCCGATACCGGCTTTCACACCGGAACCTGCTTCAACTCCGGTACCTTCTCCGGCTGATTCAAAACCAACTCCCACTCCTGCGCCGAAACCTGGGCCAACCGTAACTGAACCGCCGGTTGTCAACATCAGCCTGGAGGAAGCTTTAAACATAATACCGCCGGAATATCAGCAGTTAAGTTATTTTGATCCTGATAATGCGGCCAGATATGTGGCATATAAAGAACTAAACCCTGATTTTGACTATGAAAAAGTGATCACATACGTCAATATAGGTCTTGATTTTCCGTTTTACTCAAATATAAGAACAATAACCGATACAAACCGTATTGACATACTGGTAAACAAATATAACAAGCTTCCCGATAATTTTGTCCCCCAACTGGAACAGTTGCCGGCTTCAATATGCGCTCCGGGAACTGGCAATCATTATTTAAGAAAGGAAGCAAAAGAGGCCTTCGAAAAAATGCATAACGATGCAAAAGAACTTGGGCTCAATATTACAGCTTTCAGTACATACAGAAGTATAGATTTACAGAAAAGTATCTGGAACAACAAAGTTAAATCGGGAAGAACGGTTGAGGATGTAGACAGGCTGAATGCCCGTGGCGGCCACAGCGAACATAACACCGGACTAGCCATAGATGTAATCAAAAATAATTATACTGTTGAAAACACAGCCGAATATAAGTGGTACAAGGACAATGCGCACCTTTATGGCTTTATAATCCGGTATCAAAATAGCAAGGAGAATATAACCGGTTATTCCTATGAACCATGGCATTTGAGGTATATTGGGCCGGAGCTGGCAACCGAGGTATATAACAGCGGATTAACCTATGATGAGTATTACGTTAGAATGCTGGCCAATTAAAGATACTTCGGCTTCGCTTCGCTACGCCTCAGGATGACAGAGAGTAAGGTTATGCGCTGCGCTTCAGGATGATAATAAGGTAAGATTACGCTGTACTCGTGCTGGGAGTAATACGAACCCTCAGGATTAGAATAACGAAGATACGCTATAGAATAATAAAAGGGCCCGGAAGACTGCCTGTTTTGGGTCAGTATCCGGGCCCTATTGTTTTATTTATTCAGAAATAAATCATGTCAAATCATTACGGGATTTATTTCTTCACAGTTGCGTACATAAAGAACTTAAGTCCCAGAGGCGAAGACCAGAATCCTTCGATGCTCTGATCAATGAGGTAAAGATCCACATAATAGTAGATGGGGCAAAGCATGCTGTCTTCGAAGATCAGATCTTCAGCTTCGTGCATCAGTCTGTAACGCTCCTCCGGATCAGATGATGACTTGATCTTTGCGATTAATGCATCATATTCAGGATTTGACCATTGTGCGTCATTGTTTCCGCCGCCGGTGATCCACATATCAAGCATGCTGATAGGATCGTTGTAGTCTGACAGCCAGCCGTTACGTGCTATCTGGTAATCCCCGTTCTTTCTGGTATTCAGGAAGGTACCCCATTCCTGGGAAACCAGTGAAACATTAACACCAATCTTTTTCCACATATCCTGGAGAGCTTCGGCAATAGCCTTATGGGTCGAGCCTTCGTTGTATATATATTCTAACTGAGGAAGTCCCTTTCCGTCGGGATACCCGGCCTGGGCAAGCAGCGCTTTAGCCTTCTCAAGATTTCCCTCATAATCGTAAGGATCAAAGTAATCGCCGCCTACTTCGCGGAATTCCTTGTTAGGATCAGCATCAGAAAGTCCCAGGGATACAAATGCGCCTGCAGGAACCTCTCCTTTTTTGGAAACTTCCTTAACGATAAATTCACGGTCTATAGCAAGAGTCAACGCTTCACGGACGAGCTTGTTGTCCAGAGGAGCTTTTTTAGTATTAAATGAAACATAATATGTTCCTAATTGACCCTCAAGATGGAATTCAGGCTTATCTCTCCATGCATCGATCTCAGCATTTGGCATATCATCAATAAAAAGAACTTCTTTCTTCTGGAACGCATTCAGTCTTGCAGTATCCTCTTCCATCAGAACGAATTTGATATTCTCCATGCCGAGTTTCTCATAATTCCAGTAATTTTTATTCTTTGTCATAGTAATATGGGAACCCGGTACCCATTCTGTTACCTTATACGGTCCGTTACCGATATATGTTTTTACATCTACTGCCCATGAATCGCCGTGTTTCTCAACTATATCCTGGCGAACAGGAAAGAAGGTGGGAAAAGCTGTCAATTCAAGGAAGTAAGGAACAGGACTTTTAAGAGTAACGACAAATGTCTTGTCATCTGGTGCCTGAACATTCAATTTTCCTTCATCATAACCGTCGATTATATCAAACAAATATTCGTAGTCAGCCGCAGTTTCAGGGTTTATAGCACGATTCCATGCATATACGAAGTCACTGGCTTTGAGTTCCTTGCCGTCGCTCCATTTGAGGCCATCACGAAGATGGAATGTGTAAACCTTCCCGTCATCTGAGACATCATATGACTTAGCTTGTCCGGGTACAGGCACGCCGTCCTTATCAAGAGTCATAAGTCCTTCAAATGCGTGGATGATCATTGTCGCACCGTCAACTGCCGAGTTGAGGGCGGGATCGATAGTGTCGGGGTCGGGACCCACATTGACACTGAGAGTTTCACCGGCCGCAGGCTTATTGCCGCATGCCGGCAGAATAATCATGGCTGCCATGATCATTACAAGTAGTAATGCAATTCTTCTGTTCATTTCAGTACCTCCATTGTATACCTAGTTGTAGGTTTAATAATCTATGCTTTTTTGCATGTAATATTAAATTACATGTTGCATTCTGCTTTAAAAAGAAAATCAGTTTATCATTAATATGCGACTATTGGACCTTATCTATATGGTGGCAGGCAACAAAATGCCCGGATGATATTTCCCTGATTTCCGGTTCTTTCTGGGCACAAAGCTCTGTCGCATATTTACAGCGGGTCCTGAATCTGCACCCGCTGGGTGGATTCAAGGGACTCGGCACATCACCTTCAAGTATTATTCGTTTACTTGCCCGGCTCTGCCTTGGATCAGCGATAGGAATAGCCGAAATCAGCGATCTTGTATACGGATGAACGCTATGGAATATCAACTCATAGCTGTCAGCCAATTCAACAAGTTTTCCAAGGTACATTACTCCTATCCTTTTGCTGATATGTTTCACAATACTTAAATCGTGCGCGATAAAGAGATAGGTAAGCCCCATTTCAGCCTGCAGATCTTCAAACATGTTTACAATCTGGGCCTGGATAGAAACATCCAATGCTGAAACCGGCTCATCGCACACTATGAACTCCGGATTAACGGCAAGAGCCCTGGCAATACCGATACGCTGCCTTTGGCCTCCCGAAAATTCATGGGGATAGCGATTTGCGTGTTCGCTGTTGAGGCCGACTCTCTGCAGCATGCTGATGATCCTGTCCTGCCGGTCTTTCTTATTTTGAGCCAATTTGTGTATATCTATAGCTTCACCCACTATATCTCCTACAGTCATTCTGGGATTCAGGCTGGCATATGGATCCTGAAAAACTATTTGCATCCTGCGCCTGTAAGGGAGCATATCTACTTTTGTAATATCAACTCCGTCATATATGATCTTTCCGCCCGTAGGTTCGTAAAGGCGAAGAATGGTCCGACCCAAAGTGGTTTTCCCGCAGCCGCTCTCCCCCACAAGGCCAAGAGTCTCTCCCTTGTTGATATACAGGCTGACATCATCAACAGCCTTTATATACTTAGGATTAAGCAGTTTTCCGCTGACCTGGAAATATTGTTTCAGGTTCTTTATTTCAAGCAATTTATTCATATTTTCTCACCGCCTAGCATCTGTTCCTTTTGCAGCAGCCAACAGGCACTGTAATGTTCATCACTGATTTTTGTATATTCAGGCATACGTTTTAAACAAACCTTCATGCAGCTGTTGCATCGGGGCGCAAAAGGACATCCTTCCGGTGGATTAAGCAGATCAACCGGTGTTCCTTCAATGGGAACCAGCCTCTTATGTTCTTTGTCTGTCAAAATAGGGATACTGTTGAGCAAGCCTTTTGTATACTCGTGCTTAGGATTGTAGAAAATATCTTCCACTGTGCCATACTCAACGATTTTTCCTGCATACATAACCGCTATTTTCTGGCATATGCTTGCAACAATGCCCAAATCATGTGTGATCATGATGATTGACATTCCAATTTTATTCTTCAGCTCAATCATAAGGTCCAGGATCTGGGCCTGTATTGTTACATCCAGAGCGGTAGTAGGCTCGTCTGCAATAAGCAGCTTCGGTTCGCAGGCAAGAGCAATTGCGATCATCACCCTCTGCCGCATACCTCCTGACAGTTCATGCGGATACTGTTTCAGCCTTTTTTCAGGTTCATTTATTCCCACAAGTTTAAGAAGTTCAATTGCACGCTCCTGGGCTTCTTTTTTATTTTTATTGGTATGAAGCATTATTACTTCCCTTATTTGATTACCAATGGTATAAACAGGATTCAGGCTTGTCATAGGATCCTGAAAAATAATGCTTACTTCGTTGCCGCGGATCTTTTGCAGCTCTTTTTCAGACATTTCATTTATTTTATGGCCGTTAAACTCAATAGTGCCGCCTATAAGTCTTCCTGCCCTTTCAGTCAGGCCCATGATAGAATAGGCGGTAACGCTTTTTCCGCTGCCGCTTTCTCCTACAATGCCTAAAACATCACCGTCATTCATTTGTATTGATATATCGTTAAGCGCCTTTACCTCGCCGGCGGGAGTAAAGAATGACAGGCGCTCGTTCTGTATATTAAGCAACATTTTACTCATTTATTGCACCTCTCAATCCTTCAGTTTCGGGTCAAATGCGTCCCTAAGTCCGTCTCCCAGCAGATTAAATGACAGAATTATCAAACTTATCATAATAGCCGGAGCCAACAGCCTGTATGGATAGGACTGTATCCCGCCGATAGCGTCAGAAGCCATTGATCCAAGGCTTGGCATCGGAGCTGCCACACCAATGCCTATGAAACTTAAAAAGCTCTCGGTAAATATCGCCGATGGTATCTGCAATGTTGTAGTTACGATCAGAGCGCCCATACTGTTGATCAGCAGGTGTTTTCTTATGATACGGCCATGACTTGCCCCCAGAGCTTTTGCAGCAGTAACAAATTCCTGCTCCTTCAGGGACAGAATCTGGCTCCGTACGATCCTGGCCATGCCAACCCAGTACAGAAGTGAGAACACGATAAATATGCAAATCAATCCTACACCGATCGTATTGATCCATCCGAAGCCCGGAACATTGTTGGCCAGATCCTCAAGAGGATATTTGAGTGTAACCATAAGCAGGATAATGATCAGAATGTCCGGAACAGTATAGATAATATCTACGATACGCATCATGACCATATCTACTTTACCGCCGAAATAACCCGCTATGGATCCATAAACCGAACCTATTATAAGAACCAATACACTGGCTACAAGTCCAACCAACAGTGAAATCCTGCTTCCGTACATGAGCCGGATCATAGTATCGCGGCCTAGGCTGTCAGTACCCAGTATATGGGGAAACACCTTGACCCCGGACGCTTTAAGTTCCAGCTCCTGCTGGGAATACTGCATAGGCGCAAGGTTTTCACTGCCTCTGATTTGCTGCTCATAAGAATACGGATAAAAGGCCGGCATTATAAATGCAAATATTAATACCAGAATTACAACGGTCAAACTGGCCATTGCTATTTTGTTTTTCTTAAAACGACGTACTCCGTCCCGCCAGAAGCTTACGCTTTCCCGCATAATAACAAGGCTCTGTTTTTCTTCTTGACCTGCAGGAAGGAAATCTGATACGTCCAATTGTAAGCTTAATTTATTATTAACATGCTTCATCTTCTTACATTCCCTCCTACTTAAACTGAATTCTCGGATCAATAATCTTATAGGCAATGTCCACCAGCAGGTTCATGATGATAATCAGAGCCGCCAGGAAAATTGTAGTTCCCATAATCATGGTGTAATCACGGTTAACGATTGAACTTATAAACTCGCTTCCAAGGCCTGGAATCGTAAAAATCTTTTCCACTACAAAACTTCCTGTCAGAGTATAGGCAAGCAGTGGTCCAAGATATGTTACTACCGGAAGGATCGCGTTCCTGAGAGCGTGCTTGAAAAGCATTTTAAACTGTGAAAGTCCTTTTGCCCTTGCCGTACGCATATAATCCTGACCCAGCACTTCAAGCATACTGGTTCTCATAAGCCGGGAAATATACGACGCAGGATAAAGGGACAGCGCTATAACCGGCATAATATAATGTTCCCATGATGTTAACCCATATGTAGGCAACAAATCCAGTTTAACGCTGAAAATCAGCATCAGCACCGTAGAAACAACAAAACTCGGCACGGCTATGCCTGCGGTAGAAAAGACAACAATCACATTATCGATCCATTTCCCCCTGTTCAATGCCGCTATGCTTCCCAGAGGTATGCCGATCAATAACGCCAACAGTATGCCCAATCCTCCTACTCTGGCAGATACTTTAAAGCCGGTAAAAATAATTGAAGAAACCGTTCTTCCTCTTTGCTTCAAAGAAACGCCCATATCTCCCTGAAGAAATTTTATCATATAATTTTTGTACTGGACGATTTTGGGCTGATCCAATCCGTATTTTTGGTTCAAAGCCTTCAATGTCGCTTCCGACGGCGCTTTTTCAGCAAGAAAAGGCCCGCCTGGAACCATAAACATCAAAGCAAATGTCAGCGTAGCCACAAGCCAAAGAGTAAATACGGACATCAATAATCTCTTTGTTATATAAGCAGGCAAAAATATCACTCCAATTCAATAACTCTTTTAAGGCGCACTATAATAAACTTAATCTTTATTGATTAAAGATTAAGCAATGTTTTCAATTATATACTTTTGGCAAATACATGACGGGCAAAATTCAGACTGATGTCATTCCTATTATGCCACGACCTAATGTGAAAGATTCAGTTACCATGATCAATGATACTTCTCTGTTCACACCTAGTTGCCAAAATTCATAAACCTCACTAAAGTATAAATCATATTATATATAAATGTCAAAATAATTATAAAGGCAAAATTTATAATAATCAAATCCAATAACAGCCATTGATTATATTACGTGGCAGTACAACCTTTTGTTGTTGACCCGTATACTTTATTTAAAGTATACTATGTGTGAACATATGTTCTGTAAAACACTTTACGGAATAGACCGGCGCTTAAAAGCACGCCATGGAAAAAATTTGCGCTTGATAAGGAGATTGCTTTGGCAAAAAGAGCAAATAAAAAAGAGACAGTATCTGAGCATAATAAATCTCAGGATGAACCGTTTCGTTTTAAGACTTCGGTAAGAAATCTTGTGGCTTTTTCGGTTAAGGATGATGCCTTTTGGAGCTTCTCCTCATATCGTTCGGCAAATGAGGGTTCCCTGGCTCATGCCCAGCTCCAGGGAATAAACAGGGCTAAAGGAAATTATGCTTCGGAGGTTCATCTTTCATACACCTTTGAAATCATGGATTGTATCCTGGAAGTGAGCGGAAGAGCCGACGGCGTTTGGAGGTTTGAAGATAAAATTATTGTTCATGAAATAAAAACATCCGCCACTCCGTTATCCGAAATACATGAGGATTTCAGCGAGTCTCACTGGGCGCAGGGCAAGTGCTATGCCTATATCCTGGCTTTACTTGAAAATTTAGACGAAGTTACTGTGCGTCTTACTTATTATGACAGGGACAAAAATCAGGAAAAATCGTTTGACAGAAGTTTTTCCCGGATAAGACTTGAGCGTTTTTTTAAAACACTGGTTTATCCTTACCTGACCTGGGCGGTTTCCCAGGAAAAATGGAAGGAGATCCGTGACCTGTCCATAAAGAACATGGTTTTTCCCTATCCCTCCTACAGGAAAGGCCAGAAGCTCCTGGCATATAATACCTATAAATGTATTGAAGATAATAAGCGGCTTTTCGTCCAGGCTCCCACAGGAATAGGGAAAACGATGGGGGTTCTTTATCCTGCCATTAAGGCCCTTGGCGAAGGAAAGGTCGACAGGCTTTTTTATGCCACTGCCAAGACCACCACCAGGGGGATAGCTGAAACGGCATATAATATTCTTGCAGAACAGGGCTTGCGTTTGAAAGTCCTGACCCTCACAGCGAAAGAAAAAATTTGCCTTAACGATGAGAAGGATTGCAGTCCTGACAAATGTCCTTTTATACTGGGCTATATGTCCCGTTGCCGCAAGGTTGTTAAGGAGCTTATTAAGAAACATGACTTCTTCCCAAGGGAAATAATTGCCCAGGCAGGTTTGCGCTACGGCATCTGTCCGTTTGAGCTTAGTCTTGACCTGGCATTAAGTTGTGATCTTATAATATGCGACTATAATTATATTTTTGATCCAAGGGTTTACTTAAGGCGTTTTTTTGAACAAAAGGGAAGAGAAAATTATTTGATAATGATAGATGAAGCCCATAACCTCTTTGATCGCGCAAGAGGTATGTATTCGGCCGAGTTGAATGCCAGATTGCTGTTGGATATATCAAAGGAAATAAAAAAAGATTTGCCGGCAATAAACAAGAAGCTGATAAAGCTCAGGAAAGAACTCTCCTCATTGGAAAAAGAAGCGGGAAAACATGTTTTAGAAGCCGGCGGAATAAGGTACAACACTTCAGTCACTGCTCCCATAAGGCTAAAAGAACCCCTTCAGGAATTTATTACTGAGGCTGAAAGCTGGGTTTCGGGGGAAAGAGAAGATAAACCCTATACCGAAAAACTTGTAAATCTTTTTTTCGAAATCCTGCATTTTAAAAATATCCTTGAAATATACTCGGACAATTATCGTACCCTTATGACCGGAAAAAAGACCGGATTCTGCCTGAAACTGGTTTGTCTTGACCCCAGTTCCATGCTGGATGTCAAAATGGCATCGGCAAAGAGCACGGTCCTCTTTTCGGCCACCTTGTCCCCGCTATGGTATTTTAAGAATATTCTGGGCGGCAGGGATGATGATATTACCTTAAGGCTTCCCTCACCCTTCCCCCGGGAAAACCTGCTGATTCTTAATGAAGATCGGATTGAGACCCGTTACAGCCACCGGCAGCAGTACCTGGAAGCCACCGCCAAAGCCATATACGACTGGTCGGTTTCCCACAAAGGGAACGTTATGGTTTTCTTTCCGTCATATAAATATCTTCTTGACGTACTGGAGATTTTTAAGTCTTTGGCTCCCGACTTTGAAGTGCTCTGCCAGGACCGGGAAATGGACGAATCTGCCAGAGAGGATTTTCTGAGGAAATTCGATGATTTCGGAGATAAAAACCGTGTTGCCTTCTGCGTTTTGGGAGGCGTTTTCAGCGAAGGCATAGACTTAACGGGAGAAAAGCTTACCGCTGTCGTGATTGTAGGCGTAGGACTCCCCCAGGTATCTCCGGAACTTGAAATCATGCGTGCCTATTATCAGAATAAAGGGGGCTCGGGTTTTTCATTCGCCTATACCTATCCCGGCATCAATAAGGTGCTGCAGGCCGCCGGAAGACTGATCAGGTCCGAATCCGACCGTGGAGCCCTTTTACTGATCGATTCCAGGTTTTCTTCACCGGAGTATTTAAGCCTCCTTCCGGAGGAATGGCATCCTGTGCCGAGGGCCTCACAGGGAGCATCTTTATACCGGATCGCCAGTAACTTTTGGAATGAGAATGGGCAAGACTTAGAATATACCTAAGAATTTTTGCGTTACCTTGATATTGACACGGCTTACTGTATCGCCCGAAACCACATATGCCAGGTCATCCTTTGCAAGATATACACCGGAAACATTTGATCTTGCGGTAAAGCGATCCATGATCTCTCCGTCCTCGTTAATAAAAAGCACCTCTGATTCGGCTATGACAGCCGCTGTTTTCTTTTTGGAGACTATCCCCGTCACCTTTGCATCAATATCAAAGCCGGTTTTTTCAGTTCCGTTGCCATTGTAGATCTGAATGGTAGTCAGAAAGTGTCTGTCTCTTGAATACTTCTCGTTATTCAGGAGAGCCGCGACCGGGAATCTGCCGTTTATGACATTGGCCGCCGTTACCGAGTATTCCTCATAATTCTTCTCCCATATGGTGTGATAACCTTTATCAATTGTCATTATGCTTTTCTCTCCATAAATCAGGAGCCTTTCTTCCATCATGGGAAAACAGCCGCCGAATATCTCGTTTTCTCCTTTAATACTTGCTTTCTGGTTCATTGCAGGATCCAGTATTTCAAAAATCCCGTTGGCTTCAAGTCCGGATGCCTCCAGGCTGCTTACGGCAAAGGATGCTTTATTGTATCCGGGATAATTCATTACTGCAAAAGGATAATAATTTGAAACACTCCTGAAAGAAACCTCCTGACCGTCTTTTGAATAAGCCCGTATCGTACGTTTATACCCGGATTGGCTGCTTTGGGTTATCAAAAGGATCCACGTGTCCGAAATGCTGGCATTTACAATCAACTCATCAATGTTTTTCTCCCAGGCTATCCTGTTGTTCACTATCAGGGCGAAATAATGTCCCGCCAAATCAGCTACCAAAGTATCATCGGCATATGACATAACAAAAGGCTTATTTAAACTTACGGGAAGGTATGCTTTCTCCATTCCGTCCGGATCTATGATCCTGACAGAACTTACCGAGGCTGCCACAAGATTATTGGAGACAGTCGAACAATAAACATTCTCACTTTCATCAAATGTCAGGACAGGTTTTACCGTTTCCTTAAGAGCATCGATTTCACCGGCTCCGACAGTAAAAATACGGTTGTACAGACCCGTTACTCCTTCGGAAAGCGCATCCAAAGGATTTATGTCCAGAAAAGCATATAATACTACTCCCGATACCAATATCAACAATAACAGAAAGAGGGCCAGCTTTAAAAAACTGAAGCCCTTTGCTGTGCTTTTAGTATTGTCTGCTTCCATATGTAAAAAGATTCCCCTTTGCTAATCACTGAATAAGTTTAACACTTCCAGCGCTTTTGCATATTGTTTGTCGTTGTTCTTTCTCAGCTCTATTAATGTTTGGTTGAGCTTATCCCTTGTTGCAGTATCAATTATACCAGTTACAGCAAGGTTGTTAACAGCCTGATATTTTTTGACAGCCTCAGCAGTTTTATCGTCAAAAAGCCTGTCAGCCGCAGCATCCAGGAAACCTGCAGCTTTCAATATCTTTTCGGCATTCAGGACGTCATTATTAAAAGAATTAAGCTCCAGATTTTCTCTAACAGGCGCTACCTTTGATAAATCAATCCCGCCTGGATATGTGGGATTGGGTTCTACTAATGAGGGTTTAAGTCCTGTCCCGTTAATGGATCTGCCTTTAGGGGTATAATAATAACCTGTTGTAAGCTTGACCGATCCTATAATCTCATCTTTATCCGGGAAAACACCGTGATATGTTCTCCATTCAATATCAGTAACGTATTTCGATCCGTACAGTTGACTATATTTATTATACGCCTCCGGGGTAAGGATCGAAAAGATGTTTTGGAAAACGCCTTTGCCATATGTGTTCTGTCCTATTAAAAATCCTGTTCCCGAATCTTCAATCGCACCTGCCAGTATTTCGGAAGCGCTGGCTGTATTTTCATCAACCAAAACAGCTATTAAGTAATTGGGGTTATTCCCATAGGAATAATATACCTGATCTTCGTATTTTTCCGACTTAAAATCCAATTTGGTTATGATTCCTTTGGGAATCAACCTTCTTGCCACCGCCACGGTCTCGTCGACATAACCGCCGAGATTTCCCCGCAGGTCAAGAATAATCTTTCTTATACCGGCTTTATTGATTTCATCGATTGCTTCGTTAAATTCTTCGGATGTTCCACTGTCAAAGCTGTCAATGGATATATAACCAATATTCCCTTCAATCCTGTAATTTACTGTCTTATTCAAAATAGATCCTCTAACGATAGATAAATCTTTTTCTGTCCCGTCGCGGACTATAGTAAGTGTCACTGTCGTTCCGGCTTTACCCCTGATAAGAGCCGCCGCGGTTGTGGCATCCATACCCACAACACTTTTGCCGTCAACTGCGATAATTATATCGCCACTTTGTAATCCTGCTTTTTCAGCCGGGGAATCTTCAAAGACATCAACTACAATAATTCCGTTATCACCTGTCTCAAGCCTTGCTCCGATCCCTTCATAGGTATTGTCCAAACTGTCAAAATAGATTTGCGTTTCTTCCTTATTATAGTATACCGAGTAATTGTCCAATTGAGAAAACATACCCTTTAAAGCGGCAGTAAGAGCCTCTTCATCTGTAAGGCCCTCATAGTACATCTCTGTCATAAAATCCAGCATTGATTCAAGGTATGGTCCGTACTCCTGCGCATTCGTTACGGGAGAGGTCATCAGGATAAAACATATCACTAAAAAACAACTTATAAGTCCTTTGATCTTTTTCATAGATAATCCCTTTCACATTTGATCTAAAAATCGATTATTCGGTCCCTGTAATCTTTTATCATTTCACTGCCCATATATTTAATTAAATCATACATCAATTTAGCCGTATTTTCATTAGTAAGGCGCATTGACGGATTAAACCTGCCCATATAATCAGGCTCTATGATTCCCAGAATTGCTGCCACCGATGCGGCGTTCCGGGCATAAGCGGGAATACTGTCATTATCGGTAAACGGTGTTGTTGATGCCGGGTAAGGAGCCAGTTTTTCCAATCCCAAGGCAGAAACGATCATTTTAATTGCTTCCGCATTGGTAATATAGTTATTTGGCCCGAAATTGCCGTTTCCGTTTCCGATGGTTATACCTTTTTGGTAAGCTTTTTTGATCTCCTCATAGTATAAGTCTCCCGGCTGGACATCCTTAAAAGGCGATATTTCCGGGGCATTTTTACTTGAGGATCTTCTCGTGGTTGTCGTTGTTGTGACCCTTACATCCGGATCGGCGGGAATATCCTTAAGAGCATTCATAAGTATCCCTACAAATTCTCTTCTGGTTAAATACTTGCCCACCTTAAAGTTTTCCCCCGTCCCCGGAAGGATTTCAAGGCCGAATAAAATACTGATGGGCTCCTCTGCCCAGTGGCCGTTCAGGTGTTTTATATCCGGAACCATTAATCTCGACAGTTCCATTTGTGTACTCAGGCTTTCAGTATTGGAATAGGTTTTTAAAACATCAGTAGGTCGACCGTTCTTGTCAAATTCGGGAAACTTTGCTGTATAATCCAGCGTTGACTCCATCCACTTCTTTTTAACATACCCGCCGTCAAAACTTATATATGTAGGCTCATTTTCCGCGTAATCCACCTGGTAAAGGGTCGCGCTTGACACAATTATCTCGGCTGCGCCGCCCCATTTGACAGGCGGATTGGCATTGCTGAGATCTGCTTCCACCATCATGTTTACTCTTTGGGTTTCCGTACTGCTCCAGTATTGATCGTAAGCATAGGTTCTCCCTGAAAGAGTAACCGTTACAGTATCTCTGACCGCACTGGTTCCGATCGCATATACTTTTTTTTCACTGAATTCGCCGGTGTGATAATTGATGGCGGCCTTAGGATCAGTAATCATGGATTGGGTAAAGGAAGATTCAATCAGCCTGTATGTGGTTCCGCCTATATTGATCACTTCGGTAGGCAAACGGCTAAGCCTTGTTGATTCCGTTATTTGACCGTTGGCCTTGGTTTCCCTTGTTGTAGTATAGATCGCCACCCGGTTCAAAGTCACGTTTCCTTCGGCATTACTGAGTTTATATGTATATGTTGCGGTTACAACATCGTTTTTATCGGTTTTCTTTATGGTAAGAGTGCCGTCTAACTTTATGGGAACCCCGGTTAAAAAGCACATTTCCGTATATTGATATTCGCCTTTCTCAATTGGATCTGCAACCGAGATCCCGCCCGAATAACCCATTGTCCCTTCAACAGCCAATATATCCAGCGGAGCAACAGAAATGATTATAACCAGTATAGCTGCCATTACCTGAATAATACGTCTTTTCATGTCTCAAACCTCCGTAAATGTCTTATTGGCATAGGATAATTATACCCTCGCCGCTTTGGCTGTGCCGCATGATCCTGACTTCATCCCCGGGTTTAATCAGGGAAACGGTACCTATTTGACCGTTTTTTATAACAATGGAGTTGAAAGGTATAGTCATGTCAATGTTGGGGCTTTCATCCCAAACATAGTCCTCATTATCATAAATCCTGACCTCGGTAAGTCTCAAAACCGAAGGGGCCGTTGTTTCGGCGTTATCATTCTCATTACCGTCTTCTCCGTTATCGGTTGTAATACCCGAGACACGCCCTATAACCGGTACATCTGCATAGGGAGCCGTACTCATCAGCACAATTTTGCTTCCATCCGCCACTATGTAAACGCTCTGTTTGACATACGCCGAATCGAGGTAACGCATGTTCCCCACTCCGTCTGTCTCTACCAGGCGGCTGACATAAAGGTCAATATCAAATGTTTTTGGAGTATTTGTAAATTCCCAGCTCACTCCGTCCAGTTCAACAAATGATTCAACCGTTACACTCTTTAACGGATCAACATTCTTAATACGACCCCTGTATATGACAAGGCCGGTTTGAGCAGCGGACTCGCTGACTATAACATTGGCGATATATTTACTGTCATACAGAGATTTTTCCATGGAGATCTTTAACGGATCCAGAGTGTTTAAAGCACTTATATCCACCAGTCTTCCGTCTTTGATGGCAATGGTATTGGTATCATAACTGATAATATCCGAAGTGTTTTCCAGCTGCAGTATTCCTCCGTCAGTCATGCCAAGGAGACTGTCCTTCGTTGTCTTCTCAAACCCTGATGTAGTTCTGAACGATGCCTTTATAATCTTATCCAGGCCGTCATATTCCTTCTTTGTTACAAAATATACAGTCCCTCCGAATCTCCTGGGAGGCAGTTCTTTATATTCGCTGCTGTACCTGAAGTTTTGTATCCCAAAGTTGGAAGTATATTCCCATCTTCCGTTAACGAACTGTTGGACCTGTGAAACTGCAAGTGAGTTGAAAATATTGTCGACAAACTCGATTTTCCCCCTGTATATTCCGCTGACAGACCTTGGCTGTTTTTCTATATCAATGCCTGCTATATGGATATTGGAGCCGTTTGTCTGTACCAATACCCGAATCCGGTCCCCCAACGCGATATCGGAAATTGTACAGGGCCGGTTATTTTTATAAATGGGAGTGGTTTTTGATAAAGTATAATTTACAAAGGTGCCGTCATCCTTTTTTAAAATCAGCCATGAGGCGCCTTTTAAATAGGCTGTGCCGTATACCGATTCATAATAGCTTTTTGTACTGATTTTTTCTATATATCCGTCCTTATCCAGCTTTATAAAAGCCATGTCTCCCGGCCGGATATCGTCAATATCCGCTTCATATCCGTCCCTTAAAACCGGTATATCGTATCCGTAAGTAAAGGTGCGAAGGGTAACCAGCCGGTTCGCTGAGGCCGGATCCATCCCCGAGCCGTCTTCGAAATAGAGAGTGATATAGCCCAGCGATGGGTTATTCTCCTTAACGACACCGCTGATTAGTCCATTTTCCTCTGTCTGACCGGGAGCGTAGGTTTCCGCAAATATATAATTACCCGAACCATAGGTTGATAAAATGGCTATTGTTAGTATAAGCGCAAAAATAAAAAGTGTTTTTACTTTCTTCATCTAATAGCCTCCAGACATATTTATCCTAAAAAGTTTATCGGCAATTAGAGTAAAAGTATAAATAAAATATACTTTACGCTTTTATGACAAATGATATGACCATTGGACGGTAATTCCTGTTATTCTGCTCCCTGTGTCGATCTGTAACCATAACAACTGGTCCTGTGATTTATTGGGAATTCTTATTTTGGAATTTCAGCTCTGTTATAACCATTCCTGATAATATGAGAAGGCACCCGATAAATGTTTTAATTGTCAGTTTTTCAGTGTTTCCGTTGATATCCGGAACAATTAAAGCGAATATTGCGCCGAAAACCGGTTCGCAGGTCAGAATCAGCGCCGTCCTGGTAGGAGTCGTGTATTTCTGGGCTATGGTCTGTACACCATAACCAAATGCCGTTCCAAATGCCCCTGTATAGAGGATGGTAAGGATAACCTTGGAATCAAAAACTATATGAGCCGGATCAGAGGATGCAAACGCGAACCCGGCCCAGGTTATAAGATATAATACGGCCGCAGACGAAACCTGAATGAATGCCAAATGATAAATAGGCATATCGGAAGCAAACTTATCTATAAAAATTATTTGAAGCGCAAAGCACAAGGCGCAGATAAGAGTTAAAGTATCACCAATTGTCCAGTTCCCCTGGAAACCTGTCAGGAAAAAAAGACCCAGCGCTGCCAGTATAACTCCTGCAACTGCGTTTAACGGAGGCTTTTTTTTAAGCAAAAAAACAGATATTATCGGGACCATAACCACACAGAGTCCTGTTATGAAGGCTGAGTTGGAAGCCGTCGTGGTTTTCAGTCCCAGTACCTGGAGCATCATACCCGCATACAGCACCAGTCCGATTAAAGAACCCCGAATAATACTGCTGAGACTTATCCCTTTAAGATTCTTATTGAAAATAAATGCCATTATAATCGAAGCCACCAAAAATCTCATGGCTAGGTATGCGTAAGCGGGAATATCGTCGGATATGTTTTTCATCACAATAAATGATGAACCCCATATAATAGTTATGCAGAAAATCGATAAATCGGCCTTAAGTTGCTTACTCATCAGTCTTTCCCTTCATTTTTCAGTTTTTAATCGATATCAGCAAAATTTAACCACCGGCATTTCCGGTGGTTAATCCTGTACAACAGGGAATATGCTGTCTTATTTTAAGATTATACACTTTAAAATACTAATCGGCAATAAGGCAATAAACCGGTGTTGTGAGGTTTATCGTCCCTCCGCTTTTGGTATGGCAGCAAAAGCCAACATCATTTCAATATCAGCATGAGGGATTTATTAAACCAGGACAGTACAATCGAATCCGAATATGTCTCGGGAACGTTGATAATCCGTATGGCTCCTAAGATGGGAACAGCAATAACAAAAACAATAAAACAAATAAGTATCCCCACTGCAAAACCAATTGTCATGCCCGCAACCCGGTTTGCCGTTCCTAAAACCAAGCTGCCGCTCAACAAACCGGTTATTATTTTGCCTATTATTACAATCAGAAGTTTTATAAGAATAAATAAAACAATAAAAGAAATAACCTTTAAAATACTAAATACAATAAGATCATTAACAGTAACTACAGTTTCCGAATATAAATCTCCCGTTTCAACAGCCGTATTTGTAAAAGTCATTAACTGTTTAAGCATGGAATTCTCTGTAATGGCCTTTTCCAGATCAGGAATCTTATCCATTATGCTCATTGCAGATCCAGGCTCAGTACCCGGAATCTTCATATTTCCTATAATAGAAACGGCAGGTATTACCTCATTTAACTTATTGGTTATGGCATCTCCCAGTTTCGTTTTTTGCATGGCCAGAAGGGTAACCTTTGGAGAAAGCAAATAAGCTGCAATCATTCCGATCAAATATCCGGCCAGGCTGAAAACTGAATTAATTAATCCTTTTATGTAGCCTTTTAGCCCAAATAGAGCTATAATGATAACTATTGTATAGTCTACCCAGTTAAAGTCAAACCCCAGGAGTAAATCAGCTGCTATCAAAGCAATTACCGAAAACAGAAGAATAAAAATCGGCACGCGATTCATGGCAGCAGCGACAGGTTTTGGCTTACCATAACTGTGACGCAATAATTACACCCCCAAAAAGATTAATGGAACCGGAGATTATTATTTGGGAAGGAAGCAATTAATAGGATTAAATGACACCGGCACCTGAAAACATAAGGATACATTCAAATACAGTGCCTGTTTTGCACTCTTAATGAGAAATAACGCTACAAAATTCCTCCCTTAATAATATCCTGAATTTGCTAGATGTATTATATCATTATGGCAAATATTTGTAAAACAATATTAAACATTTTGTAATATCAGAGGTGGCTAAAAATGCCTTTTGACGGAGTATTGACAAATAGGATCGCCAATGAACTCAATAATACCCTTGTTGGCGGCAGGATAGGAAAAATACATCAAATCGGGCGGGATGCCATTGTGATCCAGGTGCGTACGGCAGGCGAGAATTACCGTCTTCTGCTTTCCTGTAACGCATCATCAGCCAGGATCCATCTTACCCAAAGACAATTTGAAAACCCGGACAGTCCCCCGGTCTTCTGCATGTTGCTTCGAAAGCATTTTTTGGGCGGTATAATAAAAGGTATCCGTACAAGCGGATTTGAGCGTATTGTTACTATAGAAGCTGAAGTTACCGATGATTTGGGCGACCGCAGCATAAAAAAGCTCATTATTGAGATTATGGGGCGCCACAGCAACATTATTATTCTCAACAAGGATAATTATATTATCGATGCCATGAAACATGTCGACAACGAGGTAAATCGCATCCGCGAGCTGCTTCCGGCGAGGGCTTATGTGCTTCCTCCCCCACAGGACAAGCTTGATCCTTTGGCAGACGATACCCCGGATATGTTATTGAAATCTGCTCCGCAATCCGGTAGAAAGGTTGAATCCTTCCTGCTTGACGAACTAAAGGGATTTTCACCTGTTTTGTGCAGGGAAATATGTTTTCGTGCCGGCATCGATGAGTCTAAACCAGCCAATAAGCTGGCTTTTCGTGAGCTTTTAAGAATAACGGAAGCTTTAAGCAGTTTGACTGACCAACTTAGAAACGATGAAATCTGTCCAACAGTCATACTTGATAATGCGGGAAAGCCTGTCGATTTCCATTGTATCAAACTTCTTCAGTATTCTTCGCATAAAAGTTTTGACACCATAAGCGCCGCTGTTGAAGAATATTACTCTTTAAAAAACTGGAATGAATTTAATACCCAAAAAGCGAAAAATCTTCATTCAACTGTATCCAAACTGCTTGAAAAATGCGAAAAACGTTTGGCAATAAATATACAGACCTATGAAGAAAACAAAAATTTTGATGAGTACAGATTGTTTGGGGAGCTTATAACCGCAAATATATATTCTCTTGCAAAAGGAATGGATAAAGCGAGCGTTATGAACTATTACAGCGAAAAAGACGAAAGCGTGGATATACCTCTTGATAAGGACAAATCTCCTCAGCAAAACGCCCAAAACTATTTCAAAAAGTATAACAAGGCCCGAACAGCGTTTTTATATGCCAAAAATGAAATATCGGTGATAAAGGATGAAATTACTTATCTTGAGAGCATTCTTTTTGCAATAGAAAATTCAAAAGACACAGAACAGCTGTCCGAGATACAAACAGAGCTTATAGAGCAGGGTTATATCAAGCATATGGACAGAAAAAACAGAAAAAGCCCTCCTGCAAAAATCCTGCCGCTTAAAATCATATCAAAGGACGGATTTGAAATCTTTATAGGACAAAATAATAAGCAGAATGATAAATTGACACTTAAACTGTCAAGGCACGAGGACATCTGGCTTCATGTAAAAAACTTTGCGGGCGCTCATGTGGTAATAAAAACCGACGGGCAGGAAGTTCCCGATTCCACCTTAACAGAGGCCGCACAATACGCTGCCTGGTTCAGTAAAGCCAAATCTGCCTCAAAAGTTGAAGTTGACTATACTAATATCCGAAATGTAAAAAAGCCTTCGGGAGCAAAACCCGGGATGGTAAACTATGTGAATTACCATACCCTTATTGTTACGCCGAAACAGCCTGATTTATCAACTGTTTAAGGTAACTTATGGGGTCTTTATAAGAAAAGTCTCTCATAACATTTTTTTATTCCATGGCTTACCTTCTCTTTGTCAATGGTCTTAAATTCGCCGTTTTCATAAAGTATTGCACCATCGACCATTGTCAGGCATACATCAGAGGCCTGCACCGAATATGCCAGCGCCGAAACTATATTATGAACCGGCATAAGGTGGGGTTTATCCATGTCTATCAAGATAACATCGGCCTTCGCGCCCTCTTTAATAATGCCCAGATTATCCATGCCAAGAGCCGCAGCACCGTTTAAAGTTGCCATTTTCAATGATTCCATGGCATTTATAAGCAGCGGATCCCTGTTTGCTCCCTTATGTATAAGTGCTGCAAGGTGTATTTCTTCAAACATGTTAAGGTTATTATTGCTTGACGCGCCGTCGGTTCCCAATGCCACATTGACTCCCATGCTTAAAGCTTTCGGGACAGGCGCAATTCCGCTGGCAAGCTTAAGATTGCTGGAAGGATTATGTGTCATGGTTACATTTTTATCAGCCAAAATCCTTGCGTCATCCTCTGTTATCCATACGCAGTGGGCAGCTACGGTTTTTTGCTCGAAGACTCCAAGATCAAATAAATGTTTGGTCGGAGTTTTGCCGTACATTTTCAGACAATCCTCATGCTCAGTCAAGGTTTCATCCAAATGTACATGTATTGGTGCATTATACTTTTGTGCGGCTTCGACTATGGCCCTTATATAAGCGGGGGAACAGGTATAAATCGCATGAGGCGCGAAAGCTCCTGTAATCCTGCCATTGGCGGCTCCGTTCCACCTTTTATAGAAATCAATGCCCTCATTTAACCGTGTATCTTCGGAAAAATCGGGACCATTGCCCGTATTCATCATTCCTCTTGATAGTTGGGCACGGATACCTGATTCCTCAACAGCTCGTGCCAGGTCATCCATATGGTCGTACATGTCTATGAAACATGTGGTGCCTGACGCTATCATCTCCATAATTCCCAGAAGCGATCCGTAATAAATATCCTCTCCCCGAAGCCTTTCCTCAACAGGGAAAATATGATCAAAAAGCCATGTCTGCAAATTCATATCATCAGCATAGTTTCGGAGGAGTGTCATTGGAACATGGCAGTGGGCGTTAATAAGCCCCGGCATCAGAAGTTTTCCCGAGGCATCGATTACTCTGGCATTATTTATTTGTTCAGTATTCAGACTGCCGACAGCACTTATTACATCATCCTCCACAAGAACATCACATGATTCCAATAATTCGTCATTGTTCATGGTAAGTACCAGGGCATTCTTAAAAACATACTTCATATAATTTTCCTCCGATATAAATGCTTTATCAGTTTCACGGTTATTTTGACCGTTTCGTTCCTGTCATCATGGCAAATCATTATTGCTGTTGGGAATGATGGTGACATTTACGCTATACTCCCCTATCAGGGTTATATTATTGGGGACGGTTACCATAAGCGGCACCTCGTGTTCTCCGGGCAAAAGATCGCTCACATTGACAGACAGTTTTATGTCACTGGCTTTCAAAGCACTCAGGTCTGCGCTTTTGCCTTTTACTGTGATAGGTATTATGTCGTTTGTAATCCTGTAACTCATATTCCCCCCGGTATCACCATGGAAAATCGAAACAAGACCGGGAGACATATTTATATTTCGGGTAATATACTTTTCGATAACTACCTCGGCCGTAAGGCGCTCAGCATCTTCCGGCAATATTGTTGCGCCTTTTGGAAGGACTGCTGTCAACGGGGCCGTGAATGTTTCGGATTTATCAGTAACATCAATTGCCTCCGCGCTGACACTCTTGATACCGTCCAGCAGGCTTCTGCTGCCCATTACACGTACATTTGACAAGGAATATCTTATCTCTTTCACATAATAGTCTTCCAGGGGATTGCCTTTGGTGGTGGCAATAACCGGTAGGTTTTTGGCCAGATTAAAGGATACGATAATAGGCACTTTCCCTTCAAATTGCCTTAAAACTTCGCCTTTTTCATCCAGTACCGTTCCGCGCATAACAATTTCTTTATTGTCATCCGCTTCGTCCAGGTTTACAATGGCAACCACCTTGCTTACCATTGAAATGCTGCTTTCCTTTTCCTCCAGAATGACATTGCTTGGTTCAACCTTAAGATTGACAAGCTCGTAGCCCGCCGGAAGAGAACCGGTAAATTCCACCTCAACGGGATATTGTTTGCCAACGACACGCTCAAAATTAAGGGTCACGGAGGTTGGGTTTACTCCAAGTATTATAATGTCCTGATCTCCTCTGTATTCAGGTTCACCAATATTAATCGTTTTTCGACCGGAAGAAGAAACTTCTGACAAATCAATAGAGACAATAAAATCATTGGCTGTAACCTTTGATAACTTTTCCCTGCGTCCTTTTATCTTAACATCGACACTTGTGGGAAGTTGGCTTCCTACAATCTGAAGGTTATTACTATGAAGCACATCCATATTGCTGGTTAAGGGGACAGCTATTGTTCTCTCTTCAAAAGGATTCTCGGAGTCCAAAACTACAAACCATATCAATATGGCTGTAAATATGGATATGACTTTTATAATCGAATCCTTTTCAAATAGACTATTTATTAGCTTGTTCATCCTGCTTCACCTTTCTGAACGTAAAGAGCTTCCTGTCAGTATCACTGTCCAACAGGAATTTGGTCAATGCTTTTCTGAGCATATCAGGGGTCAGATTCCTGGTAAGACCTCCGCTGTGGGCATACGAAATTTTACCCGACTCTTCCGACACTACAACAGCTATGGCATCCGATACCTCAGTTATGCCAAGGGCAGCGCGATGGCGGGTCCCCAATTCTCTGCTCAGCCCGGCATTCTGGGTGAGGGGAAGATAACACGCCGCAGCTTTAATAGTATTATTTCGAATTATAACCGCTCCGTCATGCAGCGGCGTTTTCGGAGTAAAGATATTGACCAGAAGTTCGCTTGACAGCATTGCATCCATTTGAGTTCCTGTGTTTACAATGTCCCCTATTTTAGTAACCCTTTCGATTATTATTAAGGCGCCGATATATTCCTGAGATAAAGCAGTACACGCTTTAACAATAGCTTCTATGGCCGATATGGTCTTAACCCTGTCTTCATCGGTTTTCCTCATTATAATATCCTGGAATCCGCTGCTTCCAAGCTTCTCGAGAGCCCTTCTGAGCTCAGGCTGAAAAATGACGATCAAACTGAATCCAAATAACTGGATTGTACCCTTCAAAAGATAAGCAATGGTTTTCAGACCTAATACTTCGGACAACTTAGAGAAAATCAATATGAAAAATAAACCTTTAACCAACTGGAGAGCACGGGTTTCTCTGACAAGTTGAATGCTTTTATAAACTACATATGAAATCAAAGATATCTCAATTATCAACCTGATAATATCTAATGGACTGTTCAGTCCCAAAAAGTTCGTAATGTAACTGAAAATATCTCCCATTGTCATACTGCCGGGCACAACTGCTCCTATTCTTTAATATTCTGGCTATGAAATGCCAAATACTGAGCTTCTTACAATAAATTATATATTCTAGTATAAATAAATGCAATAAAGGGATAATCACAAAAAAGCAGTATAAAACCTGTATCTAATCTGTATTATTAGACAATCAGGAAGGTGTTAAACTCCGTCAGAACGTATTTTTTCCAGTAACAGTTCTAAAGCTAATTTGGGCTCTATCAGCCCTTTTTTATAGTTTTCTTCTGCTTCCATGCATTTCCCTAACATATTTCTCAAAAATTCGACACTCATCCCGGTTGCCTGCTGGGTCATTATTTTCAAAGCATAAGGGTGTTTACCCTGGAAATACTGATTTATTTGGACCTGGGTGGCCCCATCCTCCATTAAGAGCTTAAGCTTCAGCATCTCGCCCATTTGTTTTGAAAGCATGGCCAGGATCTTTTGTTCAGGTTCTTTTAAAGCTATAATCTCATTAAGGATATTTAATGACTGGGAAACGTCTTTTTTCGCCACGGCATCCAGAAGATCAAATATTACACTCTTGATGGTGGGTATGGCCATTTGTTTTACATCGTTTAAAGTGATCTCTTTCCGGTCTCCCGCATAATCAGCTAGTTTAAATATCTCATTTCTCAAGGTATACATGTCCGGTTCGCTGATTGCCACAAGATACTGGGCAGCATCATAATCTATAACCTTATTTAATGATTTCATTCCCTTGATAACCCACGGCACAAGTTCTGCCGGTTTATTCCTGTTAAATTCCAGGGCAAGTCCGTATGACACAACCTGCTTATATGGCTTAAGCCTTTTATCAGCCTGGCTTTCGATGAATATGAGACATGTGGTGTCCGGAATATTGGGGATATATTCGGTTAAAGCGGCCTGCCGTTTATTTTCCGGGCGGGTTTCGGTGGAAGGTTTTACATCGTCTTCTTCCGATGCATCATCCTTGTCCGAAGAAGCAGTATTTTTCTTTGTTTTACTATAGAACAACCCTGAATTTTTAACGATGACCAATTTACGCGGGGCAAAAACCGGGAATGTTTCACAGGCATCAATGACATCATCAATATCGATACTGTCCTCAAATACGGTTAAATTAAGACCTCCATTATCGCCTTCAAGAATAAGATCTTTTAAAGCCTTAACATAGTAATCGATCAAAAACGGCTCATCACCGTAAAAAAGATAAATCCTGGCAGGGTTTTTAGTCTTGAGCTGTTCCTTAAGTTTTTCCAGGCTCTGCTTATTGCTGTCTTTTTCAAAGCTTTTTGAGGCATAACTTCTTCCGGCCATAAAAACAACTCCCCGATACATCATCAGGAGATTATTATATCATGATTTCTGCGGAAGTAGAAATCATGATATAACAAGGTTCCCGGGACCCAACAGCAATCTTTGATTGCATGTTGGGTGGGGTTCCTGCCCAAAAACATTGCACCCGTTGCCATTTATCAGCAGCGGGTGCAAGGATCTTCGTTTTGAACCTCTCTGTACTTGAGATTATCACTATTTTAGGCTTTATGCCCGTGTTCTGATTTCTTCCACAATTTTTTCCACGAATTTATCTACGTCCATCGCGCCTAAGTCCCCGTCTTTTCTGGACCTTACCGCAACAGTTCCCTGTTCTGCTTCCTTATCACCTATAACAAGCATATAAGGAACTTTTTCAAGCTGTGCTTCACGAATCTTATACCCTATTTTTTCATTTCGATCGTCAATTTCAACGTCTACGTCATGTTCTCTGAGCTTATCGGCCACTTTCTGAGCATATTCATGGTGTTTTTCCAAAATGGGTATAACTTTTGCCTGTACCGGAGCAAGCCATACAGGGAAAGCGCCGGCATAGTGTTCAATCAAAATTCCGAAGAATCTTTCGATAGAACCTAACAGAGCCCTGTGAATCATATATGGGCGTTTTTTGGTTCCGTCCGAAGCAATATAGGTTATATCGAAACGTTCAGGCTCATTAAAGTCGAATTGTATCGTGGTACACTGCCATTCGCGGTTAAGCGCGTCCTTGATCTTAATATCAATTTTAGGTCCGTAGAAAGCTCCGCCTCCTTCATCCACATCACAGTCCAGGCCTTCGGCTGCTACAGCTTCCTTCAAGGCCTTTGTGGCTGCTTCCCACATGCTTTCGTCCCCTACATATTTATCTTTTGGTTTTGTGGAAACATATATTTTATAATCCTTAAACCCGAAAGCATTCAGGATCGAAAGACTGAACCTCAGAACTCTGCGGATTTCATCGGGCATTTGTTCAGGAGCGCAGAAAAGATGGGCATCATCCTGGGTAAATCCTCTTACCCTTAAAAGACCATGGAGAGCTCCGCTTTTCTCATAGCGGTAAACAGTACCCAATTCAGCCCATCTGTACGGCAGATCACGGTAAGAGTGCATCCTGCTCTTATAAATGGCAATATGGAACGGGCAGTTCATAGGTTTGGCGTAGAAATCCTGTCCGTCCACATCCATGGCCGAATACATGCTTTCCTTATAAAACCCGAGATGCCCGGATGTCTCCCACAGCTGTCCTCTGCCTATATGTGGAGTGTATACCAATTCATATCCGTTTTTAAGATGCTCTTTTCTCCAGAAATCTTCAATGTGCAGCCTGACACGGGCTCCCTTCGGATGCCACAAAACCAGGCCGGGACCGACTTCTTCATCAAAAGAGAACAGATCCAACTCTTTGCCAAGACGCCTATGGTCACGCTTTTCCGCTTCTTCCAGCATTTTAAGATACTCTTCCAGCTGGCTGGCTTTAGGGAACGCAGTGCCGTATATTCTCTGGAGCATTTTATTCTTCTCATCGCCCCTCCAGTATGCACCCGCCAGTTGCATGAGTTTAACGGCCTTTACCTTGCCGGTCGACATAAGATGAGGCCCGGCACAGAGATCTGTAAAATCTCCCTGCCTGTAGAAAGATATCTCAGCATCTTCGGGGAGTTCCTTTATAAGCTCAACCTTATACGGCTCGTCCTTCATAAGCTCAAGGGCCTTCTCCCTGGGAAGTGTAAACCTCTCAATGGGAATGTCTTCTTTTATTATTTTCTTCATTTCCTGCTCAATTGCAGTCATATCCTCGGGTGTAAAGTTTTTGTCCAGATCAAAATCATAATAGAAACCGGTGTCGATAGCCGGACCGATAGCGAGCTTAACGCCAGGGAAAAGCCTTTTTACAGCCTGAGCCATTATATGGGATGTCGTATGCCAATAGGCATGCTTACCACCTTCGTCATCGAAAGTAAGAAGATTCAACTCGCAATCTTCATACAACTGCGTCCTCAAATCTTTCAGCTCACCATTTACTTCTGCCGCCAATGCAACGCGGGCAAGGCCCTCGCTGATATCCTTCGCTATATCGATAATGGTAATCCCGCTCTCATAGGATTTGACGCTTCCGTCTTTTAATTTGATATTTATCATATTATCCGCTCCTTTTAAATTTTCTATAAATTAAATGTAACGCGCTTTTTGTTCTTCCTTTTACCACATGACTTTTCAAGCCTTATTTATCTTTCCGAGTGTCAGTGAGGAGTCTTTGGTCTACATAATAGATCCGAATGTAACCAGGATAACCGTTCTCCTGGTACAAAAAACTCTCACCCAAATGTTATAACATTTAAGGGTGAGAGCTTATACTCACACGGTTCCACCTTAATTACAGAAAAAATTCTGTCACTCATAAGATTATAACGTAATCAACGCGATAGCTTACTGTTATTTCTGCTATCAAGCTCCGGGGCGGTACAAAACAGTGATTCGCAGGAAGGATTTCAGCCGGGTCCTTCCCTCTCTGAAGCGTTTGCAACGGTTTTGCATGTCCCCTTCATAGCATTTTCATATTAAAGACAAATTCATAATACAATATCGGGTATTCTTTGTCAAACCTTTGTTCATTATCATATATTTTTATGATTCTGACAGGAATTTATGTATTACATGGGCAACGCCGTCTTCCTCATTTGATAACGTGATATAATCCGCTTTTTGTTTAACTTCATCAGGGGAATTGGCCATTGCGACACCCAATCCGGCATATTCAATCATGGATAAATCGTTATAGCCATCTCCCACAGCTATCATCTCGCTTTGCTTTATACCGAAGTATTGGCCGAGTTTTTCCATTGCGATGGCTTTAGAAGCGTTCTTATCTACAAATTCCATAAAAAATGGCCTGGAGGGGTGAAAATTGACATTGGAGCTTAAATATTTTCCAATCTCTTTCTGGAATTGTTGTATCCTCTCGATTTCATCATACCAGAGAATTTTTGTCACGCCGTTTTCGGCTATCTGCTCCAAATCATTCGCAACAACAGGCTCTACGCCTGATATCATCTTGTATTTATTTACTCTTTCATTTATTTCAGTTACAAAAAGCTTGTTATCATTCCATATCATAATGGTCGTATTATATTTTTGGCCCAGTCTGATAATATCCCTTGAATCGCCAGGGGACAGCTTTTGCTCATAAAGCACCTGCTTGGACTTTCCCATAACCACCATGGCACCGTTATATGTAATGAAAGGCACATCCAGGTTCAGTTCCTTGTTTAGTTTTTCCACTCCCTGGATGGGACGGCCTGATGCAATGGTAAATATGAGGCCTTTGTCAACCCATTTTCTGATGGCTTTTTTTGTGTTCTCTGTCAGCTCTCCTCTGTCATTCAGAAGCGTACCGTCGATGTCTACCGCCATAAGTTTGTAAGTCATTTAAAAACTCCTTTTTATTTCATGCTTTTAATATGCCTGAGCATTCAATATAAATTATTTATGTAAATTAACAGTAATTAAAAACATCTTTCCCTTTGTATCGTACCACATTTAAGTTTGAAAAACGTTCTTCAATGATATCCGCCATCTCGTCCACAAAAATGATTTCTGTTCCGTAATGCCCCGCATCAATTGTAAATATACCGTTATATAAAAGCTCCTGGGCATCGTGGTATTTCAAGTCGCCTGTAATAAGGACAACAGGACTGATTCTTATAAGGCTGTCCAATATGTCCCTGTCAAATGAGCCATTGAATACGGCCACCTTTGTAACAGCCGGCGGAACATCCCCTACGTACCTCAGGCAATCAAGAGACAGCTTCGTCTTTACCCTGCTGATAAACTCCATACCGTCTGTCGGCCTGATTTCTCCATATCTTCCGGCACCATATTCAGCCGTATCAAAAGATGTTGTTTTTAAAACCTTTATATTCTTCAGCCCAAGCTTTTCGCACAACAGATCGCTGAGACCTCCTTCAGCTGAGTCAAAATTGGTATGGCAGCTGTAGAGCGCTATATCATTCTTTATTGCTTTAATCAGAATACTGCTTTCTTTAGTGGGTTCGGAAAAATTCTTCAAACCTTTAAATATAGCGGGATGGTGGGATAAAACCAGCTGGCATTTCTGTGAAACAGCATGTTCAATGGCACCTATATCAGCATCAAGACATACCAATACACCGGATATCTCATTGTCGGGATTTCCAAGTATCAAACCGCTGTTGTCATATATCTCCTGGAGTGATATAGGAGCTTTTTCCTCCAAATATTTGATAAGGTTCCGCAGTTTCATTTATTCAGCCTCCTAGGGAATTAAAAAGTTCTGTCAGCTCTTTTAAAAGCCTTTCCTCTATTTCGATTTTTTTAGGATCATACTCGGCTTTTGCACGTTTTAAACCGCTTACTGCCTTTTTTTGCTTCCTTATATGTTCTTTTACCCAATCCTTTAACAAAGGATCGTTTTTCTTGATCAAAATATCGCCAATCAATTCTCTGATCCTGTCATTATTTACCTTTCGTATTCCGGTGTGCCTTGCCGAGATAACCAGGTAAAGCTTACCATCTTCGCATGCAAGACCCTCATCGATGATCTCAAAACCGTTTTCCCATAAAAACGGGCGAATGATTTCCCTGTTGGTCATGGGCTGCAAAAGGATACAATTAGCCTTTTCAGCTTTACTAATTGATTCAAGAATCAATTGAGTGATCAGCATACCTCCCATTCCGGCCATGACTATTACATCGACTTCTTCCTCCCTGACGGGTTCAAGACCGCTCCCCAGCCGTAATTCCATGCTATTCGTCAGCATATATTTTCTGCGGGTCCTCTCTGCCCTTTCCAAAGGGCCGGGTTTTATATCGCAGGCTATAGCCTTTTTGCATCGGCCGTTAAGAAGTGCATAAGCAGGAATCAGGGCATGGTCGGTTCCGATATCCGAAAGAATATCGCAAGGAGGTATCATATCATAAATAAGCTTCAGCCTTCCTTTAAGAAACATAAACTCCCCCGCGTAATCGATCCGTAAAATATTTAGGCATAATCACTGATTTCCAACTGATCTCGGGCAATTAAGGCCCGGTACGGCAGATTCCGTCTTCCTGGCAGAAAGGCACCGGGCTTTATACTCGGTACTTTGTCGCGATAAAATTTAAAAGGATGATTGCTCTGCAATCATCCTTAATATTCATTTGGTGGGCCTTCAGGGACTCGAACCCCGGACCAACCGGTTATGAGCCGGTGGCTCTGACCAACTGAGCTAAAGGCCCATATGTGGCTCCCCAAGTTGGACTCGAACCAACGACCCTGCGGTTAACAGCCGCATGCTCTACCGACTGAGCTATTGAGGAACGTTATTGCACTTTTTATTCAAGCGCAGAACAAAATATATTATACTTATAAAGCTACTATTGGTCAAGATTTATTTTTAATCTTTCTATTAATTATAAATTGCAATATTTTATACCATGTTATATTATGATGGTCCACTATCTGTCATTAAGATACAGTCATTTCATTTAGGCCAATATCCGAATTATTGTACTTTAGCCCTACAACTTATAAACCTTCTTCCTGATTTCGATATATCTCTTTAAGATATTCTCCGTCTGGGTTAATAAATCATCCAGAAACAGGCTGTATAGCTCAGGGTTTTCTATAATATATTTTGCTTCTAAAACGCGATCCATGTAAGTACTGATTTTCCTGACGACATCAGGGTCTGACAGGGTATTCAAATTTCTCTCCTTGGCAAGCGTCAGCTTCAGCAATGACGGGATCCTCGCGAGATAGTTATCCTTGGCAGATTCAACGCCCAAAAGCATCTCAATGTCGATACCAAGTTCGTGTATGATCCTTAATATGATCTCCAGTTTTGGATTTGTCCTTATGCCATTCTCAATCTGTGAAAGGTAGCCGGGCGATATTTCTATTAACTTTGCAAATTCGCTTAAGCTGTATCCTTTTTCCTCGCGCTTGGTTTTTATTATCTCGCCGATTTTTATTTCCATAAAAATTCCTCTATTCTTTTTCTTCTGGTATTTTTATTTACAAAGATAATTTCATTTTATCATGTGACAGTCTGGTAATAACATTCTATATTTCCTTGTATATATTCTTTTATATAACATCCTGTCGTTGGGATTACTCTTCAACTTCTTGTTTCGTATTTCCAGTCAAGTCCAAATTAGTGTGTAAATTACCTCGGTCATCAAACGGTAGCTAAT
>ERZ773359.1554-NODE-1554-length-31322-cov-5.237631_pt1 | contig 31322 bp, 22 predicted proteins | sample MGYA00374955_ERZ773359 | MGnify/ENA primary metagenome ERZ773359 (study PRJEB29098, sample SAMN04486028) | biogas fermenter metagenome | study: EMG produced TPA metagenomics assembly of the Biogas fermentation microbial communities from Germany - Plant 4 DNA1...
TCCAATTCTAGCATACTTATAATTATTTTTGTACTACAAAAAATGGTAAATGGTTAACTTTTGAGACAGCCCCGGAATTTAGGAGCGGCACCATTTCATTTTATCCTGAAAATGCGGCAGCCACTGAGATCCTTCGCTGCACTGATGATGACATTAAGGGCACCTTGGGAATTATTACCGGGATCATTTTCATACCCCTGCTGGTGCCCCCGCCCTGCGGGGGCATGGACGTCTACCCTGTCATTTTGCACAATCTACCATTCTGAGCAAAGCGAAGAATCTCTTTTCTTATATTTCCAGAGAAAAGGAGGGATTTTATGGCGACAGCGTAGCGTTGTTACATCGAGCAGGAAGCTATTCAGTTAAGCCGGTAAAGGGGAAAAGAAAGATAAATTGGGGATGGGGCAATTGCCCCTCATTGGAAGCGGCGCCGCTTGTAGGAAGCCGGTATCTGCAGTTCTTCCCGGTATTTGGCGACCGTACGCCGGGAAATGTTCACCCCTCGCGCCTGCAGCACCTGGGCCAGTTGCTGGTCGCTCAAAGGCTTATTGGGATCTTCAGCCTCGATCAGTTCCCGCAACACCGTCTTGATGCTGTGGGAAGAAATATCGTCGCCGTCATCGCTGGGGAGGGCGTTGGAGAAAAAGAACTTTAAGGGGAAAATGCCCCGCGGCGTCTGGATATACTTGTTGTTCGTGGAACGGCTGACCGTCGATTCGTGGACGCCGACCTGGCGGGCCACTTCTTTGAGTGTCAGCGGTTTCAACCGCTTAATCCCGTGCTCGAGAAAAGACCGCTGGATCTCCACTATTTTTTGAGAAACCTTGTAGAGGGTTAGACGGCGCTGTTCAATGCTGCGGATGAGCCAGTATGCTTTTTCCAGTTTACCTTTAATGTACGTGGAAAGCTGTTCGTCCTTCCCCCCGCTTTGCATCAGCTTGCGATAAAAAGGACTGATCGTCAACTGGGGGATGCCGCTGTCATTGTTCATGACCACGTAGTCATCCCCGACCTTTTCCACGATAATATCGGGGATAATGTAGCGTGCTTCGCTTCCCGCACCGTAAATGCTGCCCGGTTTAGGGTTGAGGGTGCGAATAAAATCAACAGCCGCCCGCACTTCGCCCTCCTCGCAGTTGAGGCGTGAAGCAATGTAGCGGTAGCGGCCGTCGGCGGCGGCGGGAAGAAAATTCTTCACTATTTCTTCCGCCAGCGGCGGCGCCTGATCGAGGTTCTGGAGCTGAATGAGCAGGCATTCCCGCAGGTCACGGCTGGCAATTCCCTTGGGCTCCAGGCCCTGGACGATTTTCAAAACCGATTCCAGCTCCTCCACCGTTACGCCGAGGGCCTCGGCCAGCTCATCCAGGTCCCCGCGCAGGTAGCCGTTATGATCGAGGTTGCCCACCAGGTAGGCGGCAATGCTATACTGCCGCGGCGTGAGGGATAAAAGACGAAGCTGCCCCAGCAGATCTTCGGCCATTGACTCGGTCTCGTCGGCATAATTATCGATGGCGGGAGGGAGTTCGCTGAAGGCATTGGGACCGGACGATTGCATGGCCAGGTCCAGGTCCACATCCCTGAAATATTCCTCCCACGGAAACTCGTCGTTTGAAGGAAGTTCTCCGGCGGCTAGCTCTTCCTGCTCCGGCTCCAATCTTTCATCTTCGCTTTCATCGCTGATCTCCAAAACGGGGTTGTTCAGCAGCTCTTCCTGGATATAATCCAGCAGCTCCAGCGAGGAATACTGCAGGAGGGTAATCGCCATCTTCAGTTCCGGTGTAATGATTAATTTTTGCGTCTGTTCGAGCTTCAGCTCGTAGTCAAGCTTCATCATACACCACTTCCCGCCCTACTATTTCGACACTGCGGATCATAATCCTGCAGGTTGCCCGCCCGCGCCCTTGCGCTCGCGCTCCTTGACGATCCGCTCCATCTGCCGGAAGCGGTGGTTCATGCCCGATTTGCCGACCGGCGGATCAAGCATTTCACCCAGTTCTTTTAACGAGGCCTCGGGGTACTGCTTTCTAAGCCAGGCTGCTTCCTGCAGGGAAGGGGGAAGGCGGTTAAGGCCGACCAGGTAGTCGAGCCGGTCGATGATCGCCAACTGCTGCTGGGCCGAAGCAATGACCTTATCCAGGTTGGCCGTATCGCAATTGACGAGGCGGTTGACATGGTTGCGCATGCTTTTCACCACGCGTGCCGCCTCCATGTCGAGGAGGGCACTGTCGGCGCCGATCACCCTTAAAAAGTCGGCGATGGCGTCTCCTTTCTTTAAATAGAGCGAATGGAATCCGTTATACTGGCGCAGGGAGGGTTGCAAATTAAAAATGGCGAGGCACTCCTGCAAGGCCAGGGCATCTTCCTGGTAACTGCAATTGATCTCCAGGTGATAGCCGGAGCGTCCCGAGATGCTTACCGATCCGCCGGCTAAAAAGGCGCCCCTGATGAAGGCCCGCGCGCAGCAGCGCTGCTGTGGCAGGTGACCGGCCTCCCGGGTGAGGCATGTTTTTTGCCCGGCCTCTCTCAGGTGCAGGTAAACCAGCAAGGCATCGACCTGATCTGCGCCTGATACCAGGACGAGATAGCGATTCTTGCCGAAGCGGCTCTCCTTTTTTTTGAGCACGACAGGCTTCTCCATGCCCGCTTTTTTGAGCAGCCGGAAAACATGGCGGGCCAGGGCATTGTAGTCGACCAGAATGCTTAAGATCTGATTGCCGTCCCGCAGGGTTAAATAACCGCGCAGCAAAACCAGGGCAGCCAGTTCCCAGGCACAGCAGCAATCGGCGAGCTCACGCCAGCGCACCAGTTCGTGTTTGACCTGCCGGTTGAAAGACATCAGCCTCCACCTCCAGATGCGGAAATCGGGGCTTTCTGCCGGGCTTCTGCCTGGCGCCCCGCCCGGCGATGCTGCAATCGCTCCTCCCACCGTCCGGTCCAGGAACGCCTCCGGGGGGGGAGGGCATGGTCCATGATCAGCCGGGCCAGGCGCCGGCCGTCGTGTCGCGTCACCTGCTTGTGATCGAGCAGCGGTGCACTGATCACCCGGGAATTCATTTTTCGCAAATCCTGGTATGACGGTTGAACCAGCGCCGAGCCATGGTGCTTGAGAAAGGCAAGTCCTTCCTTGCTGATGGTGAGATCCGAATTGACAACAATATAGTCGAGCAGGTCCGGTGATGAATGCTCCAGCAAGGCCTGCACATGGTCTGCCGCCGAGAAACCGGTGGTTTCACCCTGCTGGGTCGCCACATTGCAAATATAGAAAACGGGCGCCCGTGCTTTTACGATCGCCTCCACGATCCCCGGTACGAGCAGGTTGGGGATGATGCTGGTAAAGAGGCTGCCGGGTCCCAAAACGATCACATTCGCCCTGTCGATCGCTTCGAGCACCTCCGGCAGCGGTTTAACCCGGTCCGGCACCAGGGAGATCCGTTTAAGCGGCCCCTCTTGATGATAGAGGATGGATTGTCCCCGGGTGAGATTCCCCTGGACATCTACGGCTTCGAGCTGGACCAGGTCCAGGGTAACCGGATAAACCCGGCCGCGAATGGCCAGCACCCGGCCAAAGAGTCGCACTGCCTCTTGAAAGCCAAACATCTCCGCCATGGCTACGATCAATAAGTTTCCAAAGCTGTGTCCTGCCAGACCGGAGCCGGCGGTAAAGCGATGATCGAACAGCTTCTCCATCACCGGTTCCGTATCAGCGAGAGCAAGGAGGCACGAGCGGATGTCACCGGGCGGTAAAATGCCCAGTTCGCCGCGCAGCCTTCCCGAGCTGCCGCCATCATCGGTGACCGTAACCACCGCCGTAAGGTTGCTGGTATACAGCTTTAAATCGCGCAGCAGGACTGAAAGGCCGGTTCCCCCGCCGATGGTGACCACCCGGGGGCCGTTTTCCAGGTAGCGCCTGGTGAAGATCAGTTCAATCAACGGTTTATTATTACCGGTGAGGCGATTGTGAAGCAGCGCCTCCCTGATCGAAACGACCGCTTGATGCAAACCCAGGATTAAGAGAACCAGTCCGAGGATCATCAACAAGCCGCTGTAAACGGAGCCGGGCAGAGCTTGCAGCAGCGGCCGCATTAATCTGCCGAACGCAAAGGCCAGCTTTGGACCGAGCAACAGGGCAAAACCGAGCAATAATACGCCAAAACCGATCGCCGCCAGGAGCAGCCACCGTTTTATCCTTAAGCCGGGATAGAGCCACCGCCAGGTGCTCCCCGCAACCCGCTTCCACCACAACTAAATCACCTCCAGCCCATACGTCTCAGGCTTTGTTGATATCTCTGTGTTCAACAGTGATGCTGTACTTCTTCCCGAGGACCCGTCCCAGTTCATTGGCCAGAACCACGGAGCGGTGCCTCCCCCCGGTGCAGCCCAGAGCAATCACCAGGTGCGACTTCCCTTCACGCACATAGTAGGGGAGAGAAAACTCGAGCAGGTCTTGCATTTTTTGAAAAAATTTATGGGTGACCATCCAGCGCCAGACATAATCCTTCACCTCGGTAGTTTCACCGGTAAGGGGCCTCAGGTGCTGCACATAATAGGGGTTGGGCAAGAAGCGGACATCGAAGACGAGATCCGCGTCCAGGGGCAGGCCGTACTTGTAACCGAAAGAAATGATCAGGATATGCATCCGTTTCTCGGGCTTCTCCGATTCATAGTAATGGGCGATTTTCTCTTTCAGTTCCCGCGGCTCCAGGTTGGAAGTATCGATCACGCGATCCGCTTTACCCCTGAGTTCGCTCAGCGCCTCCCGTTCCTGGCGAATGGCTTCCGGAAGGCTTAGATCGCCCAGGGGGTGGCGGCGCCTGGTTTCTTTAAAGCGGCGGATTAAGACCTCGTCGCTGGCCTCAAGAAAGAGGATTTCCGGTTCGAGATTTTTCTCTTCAAGCTCCTGCAGCGCCTCAAAGAGGTGACCGAAAAAGGCGCCGCCGCGCATGTCACAGACCAGCGCTACTTTCTTGATCTGGCCGCCTGACTGCGCGCACAGTTCGGCAAACTTGGGGATGAAGGTAGGGGGCAGGTTATCGACGCAGAAGAAGCCCAGATCTTCAAAGCAGTCAACAGCGTTGCTCTTGCCTGCACCCGAAAGGCCGGTAATTAAAACGAATTGGAGTCCTGGGATCTTGTTCAGGTTAACCACCTCTTTTTCTCTCGAAAATACGGTAGCCGGATTCAGCCCCCCTCACCCTGCCCTCTCCTCTCAAAGGGGGGGAGAAGGGATTAGGGACGACGCCAATTTCTTCCTCCTGATGGCGCCCCCGCTGGCGGGGACATGGGGCTACGAGGAATAATCAAGATAAAGGCCTTTGTCAGAAAAGAGTTCTGCTTTTATAATATTTATCCTGCCGGAGAATGATGCAGAGAAAAGGCATATTATGACAACTTGTAATCTGCCATCCCTATCCGTGCCGGCAGCCCCGGCATTATCCTGATCGCGGAGCCAGCTTTTGCGGAAAGTTGTCAATAACAGGCACTTACAATAAAACGTATTTTTCGATCACTTCCGCCACTCCGTCGGCATCATTGGCGGCGGTGACCAGATCGGCGGCACGGCGCACTGCCGGCATGGCGTTGGCCACGGCCACGCCCAGCCCGGCGTAGGTGAGCATGTCTAGATCGTTGCAACTGTCTCCAAAAGCGATGATCTCATCGCGCCTGATGCCCTCCCGCTCGGCCAACCGGCGCAGCGCCTGCCCCTTGGTGGCTCGCCGGTCGGTGATCTCCAGGAAGGAGGGCCTGGTTTGCAGCACGGCAACCCGGTCTCCATAAGCAGTAGTAAAGAAGGCTTCGGCCTTGTCAAGCTCCTCCTGCGAGCGGATGATAATCGTAATTTTTGTTGGTGAGGCGCCCTGCCGTTCTAAAAAAGGCCCCAGGGGGCCGACCACTTCGGGTTCGATGGGTGCGATTCTGTTATAGAAGCGGGAGCTCTCGTTTTCCTCCCGGATAAAAAGCCGTTCATCGAAATAGATATTGACATGATAGCCGCGCGCCTCGGCTTCACGGACAATGGCGGTGGCCAGGCTGTTTTCAATGGGACGATGGTAAATGACCCGCCTGCTTTCCGTGGTGGTGATCATGGCGCCGTGGTAAATGATCAGGGGCCAGTCCACGTTCAGTTCCAGATCGCGCACGTACGGGATGCTGGTGCAGAACATGCGGCCGGTGGCAATCGTCACCTTGACTCCTCGCCGCACCGCTTCACGGATCGCCGCCTTGTTGCGGGGCGAGATTTGCAGGTCGCTATTAAGCAAGGTCTCATCAAGGTCAATGGCAATCATGCGGTAGCGCATTTTAAAGGATCCTCCAATTTAATGCAGGTGTTCGTAAAGACGGGCGGCGGTGGCCCGATCGATGCCGGGTACGGCCTCGATTTCCTCTACTGTAGCCCTAAGCAGCCCCTCCATGCCGCCGAAATGTTCCAGGAGGGCGGCACGCCGCTTCGGGCCGATGCCGGGAACCTCCTCCAGCGGGGAGCGGATCCGGCGGCGGCGCAGCCGCTGGTGCGTCTCCAGGGCAAAGCGGTGCGCTTCGTCGCGGATGCGCTGCAATAGCTGCAACAGGGTGCTGTTGGCAGGCAAGATCAGCGGGTTTTCCGATCCTTCCAGAAAAATCTGCTCGGGATTTTTGGCCAGGGAGATCAGGCGCAGGTCACCCAGCCCCGCAGCATTTAACGCCTCCCGGGCCGCATGGAGCTGTCCCTTGCCGCCGTCGATCAAGATTAAATCGGGGAGCGGCCATTCACCATGGCCGGCCCGCCGCCGCAGCACCTCCTGCAGGGCGGCATAGTCATCTCCGGCCGGCGCCTGGCGGATATGAAAATGGCGGTAGCTGTCTTTATCGGGGCGTCCCTCCCTGAAGACCACCATGGAGCCCACCGCTTCTCCGCCGCGCAGGTGCGAAATATCATAACCTTCAATGCGCTCCGGTTCCGCATCAAGCCCTACCAGGCGGGCCAGCTCCTGCAGCGGCAGCTTTTCACGCTGCCAACTGCGCTCTTCATCCTCCTGCAGCTTTAACAGGCCGTTGCGCAGGGCCATTTCCATCAACTGCTTCCGGGAACCGCGCCGGGGCACGGACAGAATCACTTTTTGCCCGGCGAGATCCCCCAGCCAGGCTTCGAGCAGCTCTTTGTCAGCAGGCTGGTGGGACAGCAGGATCTCCGCCGGAGGGTGCCCGGTGCGGCTGTAATAGTTTTTAATGAAGGCGGCAAGTGTTTCGCTGTCCGGTTCACCGGCTGCGCCGGCGAGGCGGAAGTGATCCTGGCTTAAGAGCTTGCCTTCCCTGATCTTAAAGAGCTGCACCGCGCTCTCCCGGTCATGGCGGACCAGGGCGACGATATCCTGGCTCCGGTGACGCTTGATATCGAGCACTTTCTGATCCTGGACCGTAACCTGCCGCAGCGCCTGGAGCTGATCCCGGAGGCGGGCCGCGCTTTCAAAATTTTGCCGCGCCGCAGCTTCTTGCATCTGCCGCGTGAGCTGTTTCTCCAGCTTTGCCTGGTGCCCCTCCAGGAATAAAATTACCTGTTTGACCAGGTCTTCGTATTCTTCGGGCGAAACCGCCGCCGCGCCGCGGCAGGGAGCGAGGCAGCGCTTCATCTGGAAATTCAAGCAGGGGCGGCGGTTCACCGGTTCCCCGGTTAGCGGCTGGCGGCAGCGGCGCAGGGGGAACAACCTGCCCAGCAGGCGCATGGTATCGCGGACAGCGCCGGCATTGGTATAGGGGCCGAAGAAGCGGCCGGAGCTGTCCCCCTCCTTCCTCTGGGAAAGGCGTAAAAATTCCAGGCGCGGATATAGTTCATCGGTCAGGTGCAGGTAGGGATAATCTTTATCGTCCCGGAGATTGATGTTATAGCGAGGACGGTATTCCTTGATCAGGTTGCATTCCAGGACCAGCGCTTCCATTTCGGAATCGGTGACAATAAAGTCTATATCCTTCATCCGGGCCTTCAGAGCCCTGGTCTTCGGCGGCAGGGTGGAGTCGTCGGCCAGGTAGGAGCGGACCCTGCTCCGGAGTGATCGGGCCTTGCCCACATAGATTACCCGCCCCACGGCGTCTTTCATCAGGTATACCCCGGGGGAGAGGGGAAAGCGGTTCACCTTTTCAGCAAGCTGTTCGAGGTCCATGGAAACTCCCTCTACTGAAAAAGGAATTTTCGCAGCCAGCGTCCCGTATGGGATTGGTCGCAGGCGGCTACCTCCTCGGGGGCGCCCTGGGCCACAATGTAGCCGCCGGCGTCGCCCCCTTCGGGCCCCAGATCGATGATATAGTCGGCCCTTTTCAGGACATCCATGTTGTGTTCGATGACCACCACCGTGTTGCCGGCGTCGGCGAGCCGTTCCAGGATCGCAAGCAGTTTGGCGACATCGTCAATATGCAGGCCTGTAGTCGGCTCATCAAGGATATACAGGGTGCGCCCGTTGCTGCGCCGCGAGAGCTCGGTAGCCAGTTTGACCCGCTGCGCCTCGCCGCCCGAAAGGGTGGTCGCCGGCTGCCCGAGGCGCATATAGCCGAGCCCCACGTCAAAAAGCAGTTGCAGCTTGCGGTTGAGCTTTGGAATGGGCGCAAAAAAATCCAGGGCTTCCTCAACGGTCATGTTGAGCACATCGGCGATATTCTTGCCTTTATAATACACTTCCAGGGTCTCGCGATTGTAGCGGGCGCCGCGGCAAACTTCGCAGGGCACATAGACATCAGGCAAAAAGTGCATTTCAATGCGCAGGATTCCGTCTCCGCGGCATGCTTCGCAGCGGCCGCCCTTGACGTTGAAGCTGAACCGCCCCGGGCGGTAGCCCCTTTTACGCGCTTCGGGCGTCTGGGCAAAGAGCTCGCGGATGCCGTCAAACAGGCCGGTATAGGTGGCCGGGTTGGAACGGGGAGTGCGCCCGATGGGCGACTGGTCGATTTCGATCACCTTGTCGAGATACTCGACCCCCTCGAGCCCGCTGTACTCTCCGGCCTGCTCGCGGGAACGGTGCAGCCTGCGGGCCAGGGCGCGGCCCAGGATCTCGTTCACCAGGGTGCTCTTGCCCGAACCGGAGACGCCGGAGACGCACACAAAAAGCCCCAGGGGGAAGCCGACGTCAATGTTTTTCAGGTTGTGCTCGCGGGCGCCCCGCACCCAGAGCCAGCGCTCCCCGGGCTGGCGCCTTTGGGCCGGAACGGGGATGGAGCGGCGGCCGGCCAGGTAATCCCCGGTCACCGAAGCGGGGGCGGCGGTGATCTCGGCAAGGCTGCCGGCAGCCACGATCTCTCCGCCGTGGGCCCCGGCGCCGGGCCCGATATCCACGATAAAATCGGCCGCGCGAATAGTTTCCTCGTCGTGTTCGACCACGATCACGGTGTTGCCCAGGTCGCGCAGGGTTTTCAGCGTTTCCAGGAGACGGGCATTATCCCGCAGGTGCAGGCCGATGCTCGGCTCGTCCAGAATATAGATCACCCCGGTCAGGCCGGAACCGATCTGCGTCGCCAGCCGGATCCGCTGCGCCTCGCCGCCTGAAAGGGTGGAGGCAGCCCGATCGAGGGTCAAATATGACAGTCCCACGTTGTTTAAAAATTGCAGCCGGGCGATGATCTCCTTGATCACCTGCCTGCCAATCTGGCGCTCCCGCGGCGTGAGCTGCAATTGCTCGAAAAAGGCGATGGCCTCAGCCACGGTGAGAGAGGATACCTGGGCGATGTTGCAACCCCCGATCAGCACGGCCAGGCTGGATTCCTTCAAGCGCTGGCCGCCGCAGCGGGAGCAGGGTATATCCTCCATGTAGCGGGAGAGCTCCTGGCGCACCTCTTCCGATTCGGTCTCCGCAAAGCGGCGCTCCAGCAGGCGCAGGATCCCGGGGAAGGGCTTTTGATAAAAACGCACGCGGCCAAAGATGTTGACATAGCGGAAATTGATCTTTTCCGGCGAGCCGTACAGAAGCCGGTCGCGCTGCTCCCGGTCGAGCCGGTTAAAGGGCAGATCCAGATCGATCTGCCACTGTTTCGCCGCCGCTTCCAGGAACTGCTGGTAGTAGCCCTGGCTGCCCGAGAGGGGATGGATCGCTCCCTCCCGGATCGAAAGATGGGGGAAGGGCACCACCAGCTCCGGCGAAAACTCCGAGCGGAAGCCGAGGCCGCTGCAATCGGGACAGGCCCCGTAGGGGCTGTTAAAAGAGAAGATCCGGGGACTGATCTCTTCAAAGCTGAAACCGCATTCCGGGCAGGCAAACCTTTCGCTGAAGAGCTGCTCGCCGCCGCCCACCTCGCCGACCAGGACCAGCCCTTCGCTGAGCTTGAGCGCTGTTTCCATGGAGTCGGCCAGGCGGCCCTGGATGCCCTCCCGGATGACCAGCCGGTCCACGACTACCTCGATGGAATGCTTCTTCTGCTTGTCCAGAACGATTTCTTCTTCCAGTTCCCGGATGGTGCCGTCAACGCGGATCCGGACATAACCTTTACGGCGCATCTCTTCAAAAAGACGGCTGTATTCACCCTTGCGGCCGCGCACCAGCGGCGCGAGCACCTGGATCCGCGTTCCCTCGGGCAGGGTCATCACCTGGTCCACCATCTGCTGCACCGTCTGCCGGCTGATCAGGCGGCGGCAGTTGGGGCAGTGGGGCTGGCCAATCCGCGCAAAGAGAAGGCGCAGGTAATCGTATATTTCAGTCACTGTCCCCACCGTGGAGCGTGGGTTCTTGGAAGTGGTTTTCTGGTCAATGGAGATGGCCGGGGAGAGGCCTTCAATCTGATCCACATCCGGCTTATCCATCTGCCCCAGGAACTGGCGGGCATAGGCCGAAAGGGATTCCACGTAACGGCGCTGCCCCTCGGCATAGATCGTGTCAAAGGCCAGGGAAGATTTGCCCGAGCCGCTTAACCCGGTAAATACGATCAGGCGGTTGCGGGGGAGGGTCAGGTTGACATTTTTCAAATTATGTTCGCGGGCACCGCGAATAATGATCTCTTCTCCCGGCAAGCCAAACATCCTTTCAAGATCCCTTTATCGATAACCGGCTTTCCTAGATTTTTGCCGCGTGCTCTTTGATCCCGACCCGCCGCGCTCGAGTTCAAAAATGAGATCGCGGATTTCCGCCGCCTTTTCAAAGGCCAGTTCACGGGCGGCCTGGCGCATCTCCTCGCGCAGCTCTTTAAGCAGCTGCCGCCGCTGCCCGGGATCCAGGGCAGCCGGGTCCGCGGGCAGGTAGGAAGCGCCGTCCTCTGCGGCCACGGTGGCCTCGATCAGGCTGCGCACCGGCTTGACGATGCTGCGGGGGGTGATGCCGTGGGCGCGGTTGAAGGTAAGCTGCTTTTGCCGGCGCCGCTCCGTTTCATCGATGGCCCGGCGCATGGACGGAGTTATTTCAGAGGCATACATGATCACCTTGCCGGCCACATTGCGGGCAGTGCGCCCGATCGTCTGGATCAGGCTCCGTTCGGAGCGCAGGAATCCTTCCTTGTCCGCATCCATGATCGCCACCAGGGAGACTTCCGGCAGATCCAGGCCCTCGCGCAGCAGGTTGATGCCGATTAAAACATCAAACTCGCCGAGGCGCAGCCCCCTGATGATGGACATCCGCTCCAGGGCGTCAATATCGGAGTGCATGTAACGGACGCGCAGGCCCATTTCGCGGTAGTAATCGGTCAGATCTTCCGCCATGCGCTTGGTCAATGTGGTCACCAGCACCCTCTCTCCCGCTTCTGCCCGGGCCCGGATTTCCCCGTAAAGATCGTCCACCTGCCCCTCCGCCGGCCGGACCTCCACCACCGGGTCAACCAGGCCCGTTGGCCGGATGATCTGCTCCACCACGCTGCTGCTGTGTTCCAGCTCCCATGGCCCCGGCGTGGCGGAAATGAAGATGGCCTGCGGCACCAGGGCTTCGAACTCGTCGAAGCGCAGGGGCCGGTTATCGAGGGCCGAAGGAAGCCTGAACCCGTGCTCGACCAGCGTGCTCTTGCGCGAAAAATCTCCGCCATACATGGCGTTGATCTGGGGGATGGTGATGTGCGACTCATCGATCACCACCAGAAAATCGGGTGGATAATAATCCAGCAGGGTGGCGGGACGGCTTCCCGGGGCGCGGCCGTCCAGGTGCCGGGAATAGTTCTCAATCCCTTTGCAGTAGCCGATCTCCTGCATCATTTCCAGGTCAAAGCTTGTGCGCTGCTCCAGCCGCTGGGCCTCGAGCAGCTTGCCTTCCCGCCTGAAGGCGGCCAGTCGCTCGTGCAGCTCCGCCTCGATGGCGGCCACAGCCTTTTTAAGCTGGTCGGGGGAGGTCACATAGTGGGAGGCCGGGAAAATGGCCACATGCTTGCGCTCCCCGGTAACCCTGCCGGTTAAAAGGTCCACTTCCCTGATCCGCTCCACCTCGTCCCCGAAAAGCTCCACGCGCAGCGCCGCCTCGCCATACGAGGCGGGGACGATCTCAATCACGTCTCCGTGCACCCTGAAGGTACCGCGGTGGAAATCAACTTCGTTGCGCTGGTATTGTATCTCCACCAGCCTGGAAATGATCTCGTCCCGGCTGATCGGAAGCCCCACCCGCAAGGAAAGATGCTGCTCCCTGTACTCCTGGGGTGAACCGAGGCCGTAAATGCAGGAGACGCTGGCCACGATGATCACGTCGCGCCGCTCCAGCAGGGCGCAGGTAGCCGAGTGGCGCAGCTTGTCGATCTCATCGTTGATGGACGAGTCTTTCTCAATATAGATATCCGTCTGCGGCAGGTACGCTTCCGGCTGATAGTAGTCGTAATAGCTGATGAAGTATTCAACGGCATTATTGGGAAAATATTCTTTAAATTCACTGCACAGTTGGGCCGCCAGGATCTTGTTCGGCGCAATGACCAGGGTCGGCCGCTGCACCCTTTCGATGACATTGGCGATCGTAAAGGTCTTTCCCGAACCGGTTACCCCGAGCAGCGTCTGGTAGCGCTGGCCTGCCTCAAGACCGCGCACCAGGGAGTCAATGGCCTCGGGCTGATCGCCGGCCGGCCGGTAGTCCGCTATAAGCGTAAATTTTCCACTGCTGTACATCGCCCTGCCTCCGCTTACTCAGTCACATAAAACAGTATAAACCCGCCTGATCCGCCTGGCAACCCCTGCTGAAACATGTCCACTTTGTTCCTGCTCTCAGTGACAGGAGACGAAGCACTTCATTCCCCTGATCCTGGTGGCAGCCCCCTCACCCTGCCCTCTCCCCCCAAGGGGTGGAGAGGGGTTGGGAAGGGCTGACCTTAACCACTTATAAAACAGCCCATGGATTATAGACCTTGCATTTTCATCTTTCTGATGGTGCCTTTGTTTAGCTCAGTTTGAGGGAAATGAAGACATCCTTTATATTTTACCAAACAAATGTTCTGCGGTAAATAGCAAATTATAGCAATAATTAATTGAACAGCAAAACCCTCATTAGCAATTTTAACCAATGCAGGCTCTGCTTATTCCGGATTTACGATGGAAAAAATGATGATTGCCAGCCCGATTGCCATGAACAAATAGGCGGTGCCCTTCTTCAGGAGCTGCGGATTAATCCTGGAGAAAAAGCGGCTTCCCAAGAAAACGGCGAGGGCATGGTTCAGGAACATTGCCGCCATGGCGCCGGCGAATACCGCTAGCGGGTGGCCGAAGCTTGCCGTCAGGAGCACGGCAGTCATCTGGGTCTTATCACCCAGCTCGGCCAGAAAGACCAGGCCCAGGGTCTGGTAAAAGCCGGCACGCGAGCAATCCACATCTGCTTCCTTTTCACGGCGCACGAGGGTGAACAGCCCCATGATGATAAACAAGAGGCCGGAGGCAAAGGCGATCACCGCGGCGGGGATATACGCGGCGATCAGTCCGCCCGCCCCCACAGCCAGACCCAGCACCGCAGCCAGGGCGAGCAAGGCGCCGGCCAGCACCTGCAGGGGAGGGTAGCGGCAGGCGAGGGAGAGGGAAACCAACTGGGTTTTATCCCCGAACTCGGCGATAAAAACACTGACAAAGGCGGTTAACGCTGCTGCAAGCATCACATCGTTCCTCCTCGGGCTGTGGAATCCGCCGGCCGGTGACTCTGATAATATGCTTTCCCGGTTAAAACTAAACGAGTCAGCCTTTACTGGCGGAACCAGCGCAGCAGCCGGCTAAATATCGTGGAGCGCTTAAACTCCACGAAAACGGGCGTATGCTGAGAGGGCGCGACGATGATCCCCTGCTCCGCACAGCGGTAAATGGAGGCAACCGGCAGCGGCGGAGCTGCAAACCCGGCAGACGACTCCGGTGGAGCCTCCTTTCTCAAGACTATCGAAAATGGACCCGTGTCACGCTCCCCTTCCAGCAGGACCAGGAAATAGCTCTGGGACAGCCCTTCATCCAGTTCGCGGCAACTGTTTACCGGCGCCCCGTTGAGGCGCAAGATCCTGTCTCCCGCCTGCAAGCCGCTTTTTTCGGCCGCAGAACCGGGGAGCACCATCATGATCGTTACCCCCCTGGCTCCCTGGCGATAGAGCGGTTTGCGGGTTCTCTCACGCTGATTGCCGTAGGCAATCAGCAGTTCATGGCCCAGCGGCGCCAGCAGAACCCCCGGCAGAATAAGCTGGGGGTAATAGGCTGCAGCCACCGCAAGGCCGAGTAAAAGAGCGCTATAAAGGCCCAGGTATTTGGCTGAAGTGACAGCCTTTTCCCGCGGTGTTGAAGAGATGGCCAGATCGCCGTAGCCGAGGCCGGCGGCCACCGGCACGGCCATGTATTGGAGGGTTTTGCCTGCCTCGGGCTGAATGCCCGACTTAATCAAAGGCCACCACTCCGGCATGCTCACCCCGGCAATTTCAGTCTCCAATACGACCATCATCATCAGGGCAACCAGCGGGATCGGCCAGAACCGCTGCAGGCTGAAGGCACCGACTACTTCACCCTGCCCATTCTTACAATAAATAGGGCTTGCACCCCAATGCCCGCCGATATAGATCAGGAGCGCCTCCATCAAGTGCAGCAGTCCGATCAGGGCGAGCAGGGCCGGGATATGGATTTTAATCAGCCCGGCAATGACCGGTTGGGAGGCGGCAGCGGGAAAGAGCGGCACAACCAGAAAGCGAATGAAGAGAGAGAGCAGCGCCACGATCCCGCCGGCATAGGCAAAGCAAAAATAGCGTGGATTGAACAGCAGCAGCAAGAGCAGGGCGACCGGCCAGATATAATAGAGGCCAATCTGTTCCAGGGATAAACCGAGCAAGAACAAAATCAAGCTCGCCAGCAGGCCTGCCAGCAAGCCAAGGCCGAAGGAGGCGGCAAGCTGTTTCCTGAGGGGGTTGATGACCCGGCCAAAGAGGCGCAGCTCCATACTGGCAATCCGCTTATACTGCAGGTAGACCAAAAAGAAGACAACCCAAAACATGGGGTATACGATGGCGATCAGAAAGGTCTGGAAAAATATTTGACCAAGCTGGAGTAGAATGTGCATCCGCCGCCCTTTACCTCCCTAAATGCGCCCATTGACCCGGTTGGGCGATCAGTTCCAGGGCTTTTTCCATTTGGACATCACCGGTTTCGGCAAGCCGGTCCAGCGCCTCCCGGATTTGGACCCAGGTCAAATCATCAAAACGGCCGTGGGCTGCCAGGCCGGAGTCCTCCTGGAAGGAAGCCAAAGCGGCCGCAGTGGACTCGTCAAAAAAGCCGGATGGTTCAACCGGGTAGCCCAGTTCACTCAGAATCTCCTGCAGGAGCTGAATGTCCGTGCCAATGCTGCCCTGTTCCAGCTTCCCGGGCATGAACTGGCGGTATTTTCTTAAGGCCGGTGAGATGGGCACGGGGTAATCCGGTTCCAGCCCCTGTTCATGCAGGTCGCGGCCGGAGGGGGTCAGGTATTTAAAGACCGTTAATTGCAGCGCATTCCCCCCCGACAGGCGCACCAGGTGCTGCACGGTCGCCTTGCCGTAAGTTTTGGCTCCGACCAGCAAAGCGGCATCGCGATCTTGCAGGGCGCCGGCCACGATTTCAGCGGCGCTCGCCGTATCCTCGTTCACCAGCACAACCAGGGGGTATGGTTTGCGAGGGGCAATGGAGTAAAAAATGTCCCTCACCTGGCCGTGCTGGTCCACAAGGCGGGCAATCTCTCCTTCGGGAACCAGTTCTTTAGCCACCTTAACCGCTTCGTCCACCAGCCCGCCGGGATTATCCCGCAGATCCAGAATCAAGCCCGCCTCCATGCCCGCCGCCTCCAGGGCGAAAAGCTGTTCTGAAAAACTGCTCCCAGTCCGGCTGTCGAAATTGCTGATCTTGATGTAGCCGAGCCCATCGTCAAGCATTTTGGAGGTAACGGTAACCGTCTGGATCATATCTCTTTGCAAGGACAGGGTAAACGGTTCCGCCGCCCCCGGCCGCTCGATCGCGATCTCCACGCTGCTGCCTGCCTCGCCGCGCAGCAGTTTCGCCGCCTTGTTCACGCTTAGCCCGGTCAGGTCAGTACCGTCAACCGCACGAATCCGGTCGCCCGGAAGCAAATTGCCTCTTTCCGCGGGGGTGCCGGGAATGACCTCATAGATGACCACGCTATCGTCAACATTCACGATCTTTACGCCAATCCCGCCAAAGGTGCCGGTTGTATTCACCAGAAAGTTTTCCACGTCACTGCTGTCCAGAAAACTGGTTTGCGGATCCTCCAGCGCTTCCAAAGCACCCCGGATCGCACCGTGAATCAGCTCCGTCCGGTCCACCGGCTCGAAATAGTTTTCGGTCACCTTGTCGAAAACTTCTTTGAGCAGACTCAACTCTTCCAGCAGCGCCACATCTCCGGGGCTCTCTTCCTCGCCGGGCTCCATCGCTGCAGGGACTGCTTTCGGTTTGTAGCCAAAGAGAAGGTAGTTGATCAGATTAGTGCCAATTAAAAGGATGATAAATCCAATCAGAATCTTCTTGAATTGGCCTGTTTTCGCTTCGTGCATGAAAAATGTGTCCCCCTTGGCAAGCCCTCTTCGTGAGGGAAAATAAAAGACCAGCTCACCATCTGCTTCAGTTGCAGATGCTATCCGTTTACGGAAAGTGTAACTGATTAGTATTATACCGCTTGGCCGCTTAAAATACCAGGAGAGTAAGCTTTAGGGAGAAAAAAACCGCTCTTTTCGCCTCAAGAAGAGCGGTTTATTGCGCCTGGCTCCGATTGGTGTTCCAGAGCTCAATTGTCGATGTGCTTTACACTAACATTTAGAAATACTCCATCGGATTTTGGCGATAATCAGGATTCCCATTGCTATAATAGCGGGTCGGCTTCCGTCCGTAATCATATACCTCGAAGTGCAAGTGTACCCCGGTGCTATAGCCGCCCGGTCCATACGTGGTTCCAGCCTTGCCAATCCGCTGTCCCCTGCTGACCCAATCACCTTCACTCACAGAACGGACGTGCAAATGACCATAAAGGGTAACCACGCCGCCCCCGTGATCAATCATGATGCAGTTGCCATAGGCATTCCAGCCCGAAAGGATCACCCTGCCATCTTCGGCCGCAAGAATGTAATTATGGGCGCCGTTATAGGGAGCGATATCCAGGCCCGGGTGCCAGCCGTCAAAGGAGCGCGGCCCAAACCCGGAAGAAATGTAGTACGGTGGTTCTATGGGCCAATGCAAAGGCCCGTCAATGCCGCCGACCCAATCGGTGCCAATTAAGGAGCGGATGATGCTGTCAAGCCGCTCCGACTCCTTCTCCATCTCGGCGACTACTTGACGGCGCCGTTCAATCTCTACCTGCAGCTCCGCCTCTTTTTGTTCCCGGGCGGCCACGGTCCGCTCTACTTCCCCTTTGTGGGCCACCGTCTGGCGCCGCATCTGGTCAAGGCTCTCTTTTTGCCGCTCCAGGTCCTCTTTCATCTCCTGGATCCGGTCGCGCTCGGCTTCGATCTCTTCTAGCAGCTTTAAATCGTTGACGGCAATGGTTTTGAGATTATTCAAGCGGGTTAAAAAATCGGCAAAGGTCCTGGATTTGAGCAGCACTTCGAGATATGTAACCGCACCCTGATGAGTATACATGGCGCGGAGGCGGCGCTTAAAAAGGCCTTCCTGCCTGGCGAGCGCTTCCTCGGCGGCAGCCAGTTCCTGTTCGGCAACGGCGATTTCTTGCTCTTTTTTTTCTATTTCGCCTTCAAGATAGGTGATCTCTTCGCGCAACTGCTGTAATTTACGATCAAGCTGCCTGATTTCTTCCTGCAGTCTTTCTGCCTGGTTAAGCTGCTGCTCGAGCTTGTCCCGTTCCGCTTCCAGGTTTTCGGTCAGCTCGCGCTTTTGATTAAGATATTCGTCGAGATTGGCAAAAGCGGGCAGGCCGGCTGTCGCCAGCAGGACAAAGACCAGACAAACTGTGACAATCCATAAGACCCTTTTCTTAGACATAAATTTTCCTCCCTGATGATTTTTCATCTCTCTAAGTTACATCTCTCTAAGGAAACGCGCTAGACGCGTAAAAAGCGACCCATGGAAAAAGCGCTGCCTAAAATACCGAGACCGATCCCCAGGGGAAGGAGATACTTGGCCAGTTCGAGCATGGCCCCTTCGACCGGCAGCAAGTTCAGGAAAAGCAGGTTGTTGGAGACCACCCAGTCTACCGCGGCGCCGTAAATAAAGTAGAGAGCAGCCAGCGGCAGGATGGCGCCCCAAAAACCGAGGATCAGTCCTTCCAGGACAAACGGCCAGCGGATAAACCAGTTGGTAGCCCCCACGTATTTCATGATCGTGATCTCCCTGCCGCGGAGATAGACCGTCAATCGGATCGTATGGGCGATCAGGAAAACCGCCGTTATGGCCAGCCCGATCATCAGGAAGAGGCCGACCCATTGCAAGGCATTGGTTACCGTGAAAAGGTTTTCCACTACTCCCCGCCCATAATAAACAGATTCCACGGCAGGGTAACCTTCCAGTTCCTGTGCCACCTCTGGTACCGCCTCGGGTAGCGAAGTCTGGATTTCATATGAATCGGGGAGCGGGTTTTCCGCGTCAAGGTCATAGCCCTCCAGCAGGTTGCCCAGTTGAGCCTTTAAGCGCTGCAGTGCCTCTGCGCGCGAAACGAAGCGGACCTCGTCGAGGGCTTCATTTTTCGACAGCAAGGCGTGCAGCTCTTCGCGTTCCGCGGCGGTGGCATCATCGGCAACATAGACCACAATCTCCACCTGGTCTTTCACTGAAGTGGTGATAAAATTAATATTTAAGCTGACCAGCATAAACAGCCCCAGCATCAGGAGGGTCACCACAACCACCCCGATCGAAGCGAGGCTCAACCAGCGGTTGCGGTATAATCCTTTCAGAGCTTCTTTCCAGGCGTAACAAAAATCGTTAAAAAGCACGGGCATACACTCCTTTCTTTTGATCTCCGGCAATTTGCCCGTGCTCCAGGTGGATAACCCGCTTTTGCATGCGATCCACGATTTCCCGGTCATGGGTGGCTACCAGCACCGTGGTGCCGCGGATATTGATGTTCCGCAATAAATTAATAATTTCCATTGAGGTGTCGGGGTCGAGGTTGCCTGTCGGTTCATCGGCAAGAATGAGGGACGGCCGGTTGACAATGGCCCTGGCCAGCCCAATCCGCTGCTGTTCACCGCCGGAAAGGTCGCAAACGCGGGCCTCGAGCTTGTCACCCAGCCCCACCATCTCCAGGACAGCGGGAACCCGGCGTGCGATCTCTTGCGCCACCGCCCCGGTAACCTGCATGGCAAAGGCCACATTTTCATAAGCGGTCCGCTCTTCAAGCAGCCTGAAATCCTGAAAAACCATGCCGATATTGCGGCGCAAATAGGGACCCCGCCGCTCGGGCATGAGGCGTAAATCCTGGCCGAAGATTTTCAGGGTGCCGCTGGTCGGCAAAATCTCCCGGATCAGCAGTTTAAGCAGCGTCGATTTCCCGGCGCCGCTCTGGCCCACGATGAAGACAAATTCGCCGCGCTCAACTTTAAAGTTTACATCTTTCAAAACATAGGGCTGGTTCTTATCGTAGCGCTTCGCAAGCTGGACGGCTTCAATCATTTTCTAACTTCCCTTTACTTAACATAAATATAATAATTCTATTACAGGATTCGACAAGACGAGCATTACTCCTGCTATAAATGTTATAAAAAATTAATTTTTTGTTGTTTTATGGGTGTTGGATTTTGGAGGCAATGCCAGTGGCTTCAAGGGAACCTTATATGCTTTTTATTGCTTGAGAGCCGGAAAAGAGGAGAAAAGAAAAAGGGACAGAATGCAAGCGCAGCTCTGTCCCCCTTGCCAGCCGCCCAACCTTGTGAGCGGCCTATGCTCGCACGGTTATTATTATGCGGTAGAACCTAGCTCTTTTTCAGCCAGGGCATCATCTGCCGCAGCTCTGCACCGATTTTTTCAATGGGATGCTCTCGCTCCCGCCGCCGCAGGGCATTGAATAGCGGCGCGTCAGCCTTGTATTCCAGGATCCATTCCTTGGCGAAAGCCCCGGTCTGGATCTCCTTTAAAATCTTCCGCATTTCTTCCCGCACCTGCTCATTAATGATCCGCGGGCCGCGGGTGAGGTCGCCGTACTCGGCCGTATCGCTGACCGAGTAGCGCATCAGTGACAGCCCGCCCTCGTAAATGAGATCGACAATCAGCTTCAGTTCGTTGAGACATTCGAAGTAGGCGACATGGGGCTCGTAGCCGGCCTCGACCAGGGTTTCATACGAGGCTTTGATCAGCGCGGTAATGCCGCCGCACAAAATCACCTGTTCGCCGAAAAGGTCGCTCTCGGTTTCTTCCTGGAAGGTTGTTTCCAGCACGCCGGCGCGGGTCGAACCGATCCCGCAGGCATAGGCCAGGGCCATGGCGCGGGCCTTGCCGCTGTAATCCTGCTCAACGGCAATCAGCGCGGGAACGCCTTTGTTTTCCTGGTACATGCGGCGCAGCAGGTGCCCGGGGCTCTTGGGAGCGACCATGAACACATCCACGTCAGCGGGCGGTTTAATCTGGCCGTAAAGAATATTAAAGCCATGGGCAAATACCAGCGCTTTTCCGGGCCTGAGATGCGGCTTGATCTGGGTGTAGACTTGAGGCTGAACCATATCCGGGACCAGGAATACGATCAGGTCGGCGCGGGCCGCAGCTTCCGGTACCGTAGCCACGGCCAGACCATCGTCCAAAACGCGCTGCCAGCACTTGCTGCCCTCATAGAGGCCCACCACCACATTGACACCGCTGTCATGGAGGTTTTGGGCATGGGCATGCCCCTGGCTGCCGTAGCCTAGCACAGCCACTGTTTTATCCTTGAGCAATCCCAAATCGGCATCCCGATCATAATAAATATTTACCATCCTACTACTTCCTCCTTATTTATTTGTAAGATTTCTTCATCCTTCGATCTCTTTGAAACCTTCGCCGTGCACCTCGGTGGCGTTGCCGATAATGACAAAAGCCTTCGGATCAAGATCGAAGATAATGCTTTTCAACTGGGCAATCTGGGGCCGGGTGACCACGCATAGGAGCACCTCGCGCCCCTCGCCGGTATAGCCGCCCTGCCCTTCAAGGCGGGTAACCCCGCGGCCCAGTTCCTGCAGCAGGCGCCCGTTGATCTCTTCACCGCGCGCGGTAATGATCAGCGCTGCCTTGGCCATGCCCAGACCTTCCTGGACCGTGTCAATCACCCAACTGCTGACCGCCAGGGCGAGCACCGCATACATGGCCGCTTCGCCGCCAAATACCAGGACTGCGAGCAGGATGATGACGAGGTCGCCTCCCAGGAGGGCCTGGCCGGTGCTGAGTCCGGTGACCTTGTTCAAAATTAGCGAGAGCAGGGCAGTTCCGCCCGTGGAACCGCGGTAGCGGAACACCAGCCCAAGGCCGATGCCCATAATCACTCCGCCGTAAACGGCGGACAGAAGAATATCATCGGTGACGGCACGCAGGTATGGAGCGGTCAATTCGATGGCCGCCGAAAAAAGGAGCGTCCCGAGGAGACTATGCAACACCACTCGCCTGCCGAGTAAAAAGTAGGCGGCGATAAACAGGGGAATATTGAAGGCGAGGATCGTCAATCCTACCGGAACCTTGAAGAGGTGATAGAGGATCACTCCCAGACCGCTCACCCCGCCGGCGGCCAGTTTATGGGGCACCAAAAACATGTTCACGGCCACAGCGGAAATGACAGTACCCAGCACAATGGCAAGGGTCTCCCCAAGATATCTTTTCCAGGCGATTTTTCCCCCTGCTTTTAAAGCCATCTACTCAACCTCACCATCACCGCCCGCACTCCCTCCGGAGAGCCTGTTGCGAGCCTGCCACTTCAAGAAGGCTTCCATGAACGGATCCAGCTCGCCGTCCATGACCGCTTCGATATCGCCCACCTCCAAACCGGTGCGGTGGTCTTTGACCAGGGTAAACGGTTGAAAGGTATAGGTGCGGATCTGGCTGCCCCAGGCAATCTCTTTTTGATAGCCGCGCAGTTGCGACAACTCCTCGGCCTGGGCCTGCCGCTTCAGTTCGGCCAGGCGTGCCTGTAAAATATGCATGGCCTGCTGGCGGTTGCTATGCTGCGAACGCTCATTCTGGCAGCAGACAATGATTCCTGTGGGCAGGTGAGTAATGCGCACGGCGGAATCGGTTTTGTTCACATGCTGCCCTCCGGCCCCGCTGGAACGGTAAGTGTCGATCCGCAAATCTTCCGGGTTGATCTCAACTTCCTCATCCGCCTCGATTTCGGGGATGACATCCACCGAGGCAAATGAAGTATGGCGCCGCCGCGCCGTATCAAAAGGAGAGATCCGGATCATGCGGTGCACGCCTTTTTCCCCTTGCAGGTAGCCGTAGGCGGCGTGCCCGCGGATGATCAGGGTGGCGCTTTTTATCCCCGCTTCCTCACCCGGCAGCAGATCAACCAGTTCCACTGTAAATCCTTTCCGCTCCGCCCAGCGGCTATACATGCGCAGCAGCATTTCCGCCCAGTCCTGGGAATCGACACCGCCTGCGCCCGGGTGCAACGACATGATCGCGTTGTGAAAATCATACTCGCCGCTGAAAAGGGTTTCGATCTCCATCTGTTCCAGCCGGCTGCCGATGGCGGAGAGCTCTTCTTCAACCTCCCTCCGCAGCTCGTTCCCGCCGGCATCTTCACGCATCAATTCGAGCAGGATAGCCAGATCTTCGATCTTCTGCTCCAGCTCCTGGAGCGGCCGTAGCTGCTCGCGCAGTGCGCCCATTTTTTTCAGGTATTCCCGGGCGCGGGAACTCTGCTCCCACGTGCTGGGATTTGCCGATTCCTGTTCTATTTTCTGCAACTGGCTCCGCTTGCGATCATACTCAAAGAGAAACCCTCATTTCGTCAAAGCGGTTCCGAAATTGCTCGAATTTCTCCAGGTATTCCTTGATCATATCCTCACCAGCCTTCCAAGAAGATGCAAACAGCCAAAATGAATTTAAGCCCTGGGGGCTCCGCAGCATTTTTTATATTTCTTGCCGCTGCCGCAGGGACACGGCTCATTGCGGCCCACCTTCGCGACGGTCACCGGCTGCGGCCGGGGCGCTCCTTGCGCGGCCGCTGGCGGCGCCGGAGGCGCGCTCCTGCCTTCGCCGATGGCAGCCACCCGCGGGCGGTAACCGGTCCCCGGGCCGATCACGGCACGCCGCCGCGGGGGTACGGCGACCCTCAGCTGGTAAACAGCGCGCACCACATCCTCCTGGATCTGCCTGATCATATCATCAAACATATTGGCACTCTCCAGGCGATATTCCACGAGCGGATCCTTTTGGCCGTATGCGCGCAGGTAGATCTCATGGCGAAGCTGGTGCATGGCGTCAATAAAAAACATCCAGTGCCGGTCCACCGTGCGTAAAAGCACGACCCGCTCCAGTTCGCGCATGATCTCTTCGCCCAGCTCCGCTTCGCGGGCCTCGTAATGGGCCAGTGCCTCCTCCATAAAGAGGCGGCGCACTTCAGCCCTTTCCAGGTCTGCCAGCTCTGAGGCGCTGATATTTCCCCGCCGCAGGAACGAAGCTTCTCCCTGTTCCAGCAGCACGCGCAGCATCTCTTCCTCCAGGTAGTCCTGGTCGCCGAAATGCACGCGCAGCAAGCGGTCAATGACCTCCTCGACCATATCGAGAACGGGCTGTCTGAGGTTGTCGCCTTCCAGGACGCGCCGCCGCTGGGTATAAATGACAGCCCGCTGCTGGTTGAGCACATCATCGTACTCCAGCAGGTGGCGCCGGATCTCAAAGTTGCGGGATTCCACCCGCTTTTGCGCCCGCTCGATAGCCCTGGTGATCAGGCCGTGCTCAATGGGCATATCCTCTTCCATGCCGAAGCGATCCATTAAAGTGGCGATGCTGTCTCCGCCAAAAAGCCGGATCAGGTCGTCTTCCAGGGAAACGAAAAACTGCGAGGAGCCCGGATCACCCTGGCGGCCAGCCCGGCCGCGCAACTGGTTGTCAATGCGGCGGCTTTCATGTCTTTCCGTGCCCAAAACGTGCAGCCCGCCAAGGGCCACGACCTCTTCCCGCTCCCGGGCAGCCGTTTGAATTGCCTTTTCCAGCAGTTCCTGCTTGCGCCTGGCCATCTGCTTTAGCTGCTCAGGGCTTAGTTTGCCCGGATCGTCGCCAAATTCACGCCTGATCTGCTCCTCAACCAGGTATTCGGGGTTGCCGCCTAAAACAATATCGGTACCGCGCCCGGCCATGTTGGTCGAGATGGTCACCGCGCCCTTCCGGCCGGCCTGGGCGATGATATAGGCCTCGCGGTGGTGGTTCACGGCATTGAGCACCTCGTGCCGGATCCCCTGGCGTTTCAGCATTTTACTCAGCATCTCCGATTTTTCCACGGAGATGGTGCCCACCAGAACCGGCTGCCCGGTCTCGGTGCGCCTGCGGATCTCTTCCACCACGGCCTTAAACTTGGCACTGCTGGTTTTATAGACCATATCCGGCAGTTCGCTGCGGATCAGCGGCCTGTTGGTCGGGATGGCGACCACATCCATCCCGTAAATCTTGCGGAACTCCTCTTCTTCGGTAGCCGCGGTGCCGGTCATGCCGGCTATTTTTTTATACATGCGGAAGTAATTCTGAAAAGTGATCGAAGCAACGGTGCGGGTGTCGGCCTGCACCGCCACCCTTTCTTTCGCCTCGATGGCCTGGTGCAGCCCGTCGGAATAGCGCCGCCCATGCATCAGCCGGCCGGTAAATTCGTCCACGATCACAACCTTGCCGTCCTGGACAACATAGTCCACGTCCCGCTCATAAAGGGAATAGGCCTTGAGCAGTTGATCGAAAATGTGGCGGTGTTCGCCCGCTTCCTGCTCTTCCTGATCCTCATCCGGATAATCGGCCTGTTCCCGCCCCAGGCGCAGCAGCCTGGACAGCTCGGGGTTGACCTTCTCCAGCTCCCGGTAGCCCTTGTCTTTGATATCGGCAATGCGCGTCGTTTCATCGATCACGAAATAGAGCTCTTCGTCAAGGAGATGCAGCCTTTTCTCCGTGTTCAGCAACTGCTTGGTGCGCTCTACCAGCCTTTCCATCCCCGGCGTTTTGATCAATTTCAATAGCTTTTTATTCTTCGGTGCGCCGCGGCGGGCCAGCAGCAGCAGCTCGGCAGCCTCTTCGCGATTGTCCTGCTCAAGGTTTTTCTCGGCCCTGGCCAGAAGCTCATTGATCAGCCGGCTTTGCTTCCGCATCAGGTTTTCCACTTCACCGCGCCAGCGGCTGTATTCCTCTTTCGATTCAACCTGGCTGCTGATGATCAGGGGCGTCCGCGCCTCATCGATCAGGATGCTGTCCACCTCGTCGATAATGGCGTAGTGAAGCTCCCGCTGGACCAGTTCCTCCTTGTAAAGGACCATGTTATCGCGCAAATAGTCGAAGCCAAGCTCATTATTGGTGGCGTAAACGATATCGGCGCCATAGGACTCGCGGCGCTGTTGCGGAGTCAGGTCGTGCACGATCAGGCCTACGGTCAGGCCGAGGAAGCGGTAGACAGGCCCCATCCATTCGCTGTCGCGCCGGGCCAGGTAATCGTTTACCGTCACGATATGGACGCCCTTGCCCTCCAGGGCGTTTAGATAGGCCGGCATGGTGGCCACCAGGGTTTTCCCTTCCCCGGTTTTCATCTCGGCGATCCGGCCCTGGTGCAGCACCACCGCCCCCAGCACCTGCACGTCAAAGGGCCGCATTTTAATCGTGCGCACTGCCGCCTCCCGCACCAGGGCAAAAGCTTCAGGCAGCAAATCGTCCAGGGTTGCGCCCTTTTGCAACCTCTCTTTCAGTTCATGGGTGCGCCGCGGGAAATCGGCATCATCCAGCCTCTGCATTTCCGCTTCCAGGGCGTTAACCTTTTCGACAATTTTCATTAAACGGCGGAGTTCCCTTTCATTGGCACTCCCCAGAATATTCCGCAAAAAACCGGCCACCCTTGCACCTCCTCCACGCCACACCGTTCAGATGCGAAAAAGGAACCCTGCGGTTCCCCTAAGTGAGCATCGTTAATCCCGTAGCGTGATCATATTTTATCACAGGAAATTTTTAAAAAACAAGTTTTAGCACTTTTTTTTCACCGCCCAGCCGCCAGTTCAGCGGCAAGCAGCCAGAGGCTGCCGGATACCAGGGAATGGCCGCCTAATAGAACCGGCACGGCGCAGTCACACGCCGCCCGCGTAAATTCGCGCAGCCAGGGGTGTTCGATCTGCTCCCAGAGGCCCAGATCCGACAGGAAACGCTCCCGTTCGGAGAGAGCAAAGCCGTAATGCGCCATCAAAACCCGGCTGTCGATAAAGGCGCTGCGGCATAAACGGGGCAAATAGGCAAAAAAGCGGCTCACACCGCTGTGCTCCAGCAGCAAGCCGAGCAGGGAGACGACCTCTCCCGCTTCAATGCGGCCCAGGGCCTTCATGCCCCGTTCCTCGGAAAAAACGCGCAGCCGCACCTTCAAGGTTGAATTCAGGTGCTCCATGACCGATCCACTGACACGGCCGATCAAGAGAATATCTTCATAATAGCCCCGCAAGGCGGCCTTGATCCGTTCGAGGCGCGTATAATCCAGCGCATAGGAATTAAGGGCTGCCCGGGTGCGCGGCCCGGCAAAGGGACTCGCGCCGAGGACGAGCAGGTCGGCAGGGGTATCGAGATCGAACAAAAGACCCGGCGTTTGGGGCATCAACTCCTGTTCCAGGCCAAAGTGATCCCGCAGCGCCCAGGCCAGGCCGTTATCGGCAGCCGGCAGGGCAGCGCCGTCAAGATTCCCGCTGACGGTAAAAGCGACAATATCGGCGGACTGGGTGTTATTGGTATAGAGCAGCCGATCCCGCTCCAGCAGCAGGCGGCAGATCGATTCGATTTCCGCGATCGTGATCAGGGGACAGCCGGCCCCGCCAAAGTAAAACACCTTTTTTAACCCGTAGCCCGCGAGCATCTCTTGCAGCGCCCGGCCAAAATGAAAGGAGGTGGGAGGAATATCGTTCAGCAGCACCAGGGCGCCGGCGGCCCGTGCCTCTGCGGCCAGGACCGGGTCGTTTGTGATCAGGTAAGTCTCCTTGACCAGGGGTACACTTTTTAGCTTGTCTAGGTTGTCCAGCAAGGCCGCCCGCCGGACCCGGGCCATCATTTCCTCTACCGGGGAGCCGGGGGCGGAACCTTCAAAAACAACCACGCTCACACCTTCAGCCATGTGCGCGCTTTCCTTTTTTGGAGAACTTAAAATTCGGGTTCAATTAATCCGTAGTTGCCGTCACGGCGCCTGTATACGACGTTTACCGTTTCAGTGTCGGCATTGGTGAAGACAAAAAAGTCATGGCCCAGGAGGTTCATTTGCAGGATCGCTTCCTCAACGCTCATCGGTTTCCAGGCAAAACGCTTCGTTTTGACCACCCGGGCTTCATCCTCTTCATCCTTCTCCTGCACCAGCAGCTTTTCGTTGATCATCCGCACTCCGCGCTTGCGCAGCGATTTATTCAAACGGGTTTTATACTTGGCCACCTGTTTTTCCAGTTTTTCGACAACCAGGTCGATGGAAGCGTACATATCTTCGGTGGTTTCCTCGCCCCGTAAAATCAAACCGCCAACATTAATGGTAACCTCGACAATATGATCCTCGCGGGTTACGCTTAAAAATACCTGGGCCTCCGTGTTCTTATCAAAAAATTTTGCTAGCTTGCCTAGTTTTTTCTGCGCATATTCCTCTAAAGCAGGGGTCACCTCGATATTTTTTCCGCGAACTGTTACTTTCATCTGTACCTCCCCTTTTCAACAGGTGCTAGTATCAATACTATTCCCCAATATGGTAAAAAATCCTTCAGTGCAGGCGCGGGTTGTAAGCGGCTACCGCGCCGTAAACAACGAGGCCGCTGCGTTGCAGAGCCAGCGCCGCTTCCCCCATGGTCGCCCCGGTAGAATAGATGTCATCGACCAGCAGGACCGCCCGGCCTGGTGGCAGAGGCCTGCAGACGGCAAAAGCTCCGGTCACATTTCTTTTTCGTTCCTGCAGGGAAAGACCGGTCTGGGAGGCGGTATGCCTTGTTTTCTTTAACAGGCGGACCAGGGGGAGCCCCAGCTCATGGGCAGCGGCACGGGCGATCAGCTCAGCCTGGTTGTAGCCCCGCAGAGCCTCCTTCTGGCGATACATGGGCAGAGGTACAACGGCGGCGACCGGCCAGGCGGTTTCCGCCGCCAGCTCCCGGCCGAGCCAGTGTCCCAGCGGGCGGGCCAACTGCCTCCGGCCTGCGAATTTCAGGCGCAGCAGCATTTGGCGCCACTCCCCCTCGTACCAGGAAAGGGCAAAGAGGCCTTGCAGCGGAGTAGCGCCCTCCGCGCAGGAACAGCTTTTCACCCGGCGCGCAACCAGGCCGCACTGCGGGCACACTATTCCCCCCGGTATAAAGCGCGGCCGGCAGCGGCTGCACAAGGGGCGCTCCGTTCCGGGGGCGAGCACCGCCCGGCATAGGAGGCAGCGGGGCGGGAAAATGAGCTTGAGCAGCGTTTCCGGCAGGCCGGTCAAAAGCCCGGCCTTTAACGCTCCGGTGCGGCTAGCCACCGGCCACCCACACCTCCTCACCGCGCAGGCGATCAGCGAGGCGGCTGTAGCGTTTTTCGGCACGGTTGCTGCGCACGGCGATGGCGAGCGCCTTCCTGGTTCCCACAAGCACCGCCAGTTTTTTCGCCCGGGTGATCCCGGTATAAATCAGGTTGCGCTGCAGGAGCAAATAGTGCTGGGTGATCACCGGCATAACGATCACCGGGTATTCGCTGCCCTGGCTTTTGTGAACGGAGACGGCATAGGCCAGCACCAGCTCATCTAGTTCATGGAAATCGTAAACCACCTGGCGCGGCATGGAAGCGTCGTCAAAGGTAACCGTGATCTCGCTCTCTTCAAAATCCAGGGCTGTGATCAGGCCGATATCGCCGTTGTAAACATCCTTCTGATAATTGTTGCGGATCTGCATGACCTTGTCCCCCAGGCGATAGGTTATCCCCTTCACGGTCAACTCCGGTTTATGCCTGCCGGGTGGATTGAGTTTTGCTTGCAACAGCAAATTCAAGTTATCCACACCGGCCGGAGTGCGCCGCATGGGAGCGATCACCTGCAGGTCCCGGAGCGGATCGAAAGAACCGTATCTGGGGAGCCTTTCGCTGCACAACTGCACCACCAGGTGAGCCACCCGCTCCGGATCCGCTTCATCGATGAAGAAAAAATCCTTCTTCCTGTCGTTCAAATAGGGTATCTCGCCCCGGTTGATGCGGTGGGCGTTAACGATGATGGCGCTTTCGCGGGCCTGGCGAAAAATATGCCCCAGCCGGACACAGGGAATCCGGCCGGAGTCGATCATATCCTTCAGCACATTCCCCGCGCCTACCGCCGGGAGCTGATCCACGTCCCCAACCATGATCAGGCGGCAGCCCTCGGGCAAAGCCTTCAGGAGATGATACATCAAAAGCAGATCGACCATGGAGGCTTCATCGATGATGAGCACGCGGGCGCTGATGGGGTTATCCTCATTACGCAGGAAGCGAAAGCCTTCCCCTTCTACGTAGCTGTATTCGAGCAGCCGGTGGATCGTAACGGCCTCCGCACCGGTGGCCTCGGTGACCCGCTTGGCAGCCCGCCCCGTGGGGGCGGCCAGGGCTACGGGGAGCTTTAAGGATTGAAAGAGGGAGAGCAGCGCTTTGATGGTAGTGGTTTTGCCGGTGCCGGGCCCGCCGGTGACCACCAGCACGCCGCTTTCCAGGGCCTGTTCCAATACGCGGCGCTGCTCGCCGGTGAGATGGCCCTGCTTCTCCCAGAAAGAGGCCGGGATTAGCTGGGGGATCGTTTTCTGACCGGAAAGCAGGCTGGAGAGGGTGCGGGCTACCCCCTCTTCGGCATAAAAGAAGGGGGCGTAGTAAACCGGGTTGCCGGCGGCAGCGTCGTCTTCGCAAAAAACGCGCCTGGCCTTGACCAGCTCTTCAAGGCGGTTTTCCATGGCGAACTCCGGCTCGGGCCGGTCGGCGATGGCCAGCAACTCCTGCAGACGGGCAAATAGATCCTGCCGGGGCAGGTAGACGTGCCCCTCCTCCGCCGCCCGGTTCAGGGCATAGATGATCGCCGCCCGGACGCGCTCCGGGGCATCTTCAGCCAGACCCATCTGCCGGGCAATCTTATCGGCAGACTTGAAGCCGATCCCGAAGACCTCTTCGGCCAGCCGGTAGGGATTTTCCTTGATCTTTTCTACAACCTGAGAGCCGTAATGGCGATAAAGGCGCAGCGCCTGGCTCAAACCGATGCCGTGGCCTTGCAAAAAAACAAGGATATTTTGCAATTCGCGATATCGCCGGAAGCCGGCCAGGATTTGGGCGGCTTTCTTGGGCCCGATCCCTTCCACTTCCTGCAGCCGTTCCGGCTCCTGCTCCATGATCTCCAGGGCTTTCAATCCCAGGCACTTGACAATCCGCGCCGCGGTAACCGGGCCGATACCCTTAATCAGGCCCGAAGCCAGGTAGCGCTTTAGCCCCTCGGCGGTAGCCGGGATCACCCTCTCCCACTCTTCCACGGCAACCTGAAGCCCGTAGCGTTCGTGGGTCTGCCACTGCCCGCGCACAATCAGGTTCTCGCCCACCTGGAGCGGAGGGAAGCGGCCCACAATGGTGATCCTCTCCCCGTTTTGGCAGCGCAGAAGCCCTACCATGTAAGCGCTCTCTTCGTTGTGATAGATTATTTTTTCCAGGGTTCCTTCAAACCGCTCCAAGCCCGTTCCCTCCAACCAAGGTCACACTGCTTGCCGGCAGCGTTGCGGGGCAACGGCCCGGCGGAGCAAGTCCGCCCGGCCGCCCCTTGATGCTATTCTACCCCGGAACGGCAAAAACCTTTTTTTGCCACTCCCGGCTAGCAGCCTGTGTGATTATTAAAGCTAAAATCAGCTGTGCCGTTATTAATTAA